>JGI12421J11937_10000535_pt1 | contig 14879 bp, 10 predicted proteins | sample LakErihyJuly2011_2_FD_11937 | JGI IMG/M metagenome (IMG submission 11937)
CTCAACAATGCTAACATCACCACGGTGGGACAGTTGGCTATGAAGTCCGAGCAGGAGATGCTCAAGTATCGGAACTTCGGCAAGAAGTCTTTGAACGAGATCAAGGAGAAGCTGACCGGCTTGAACCTGACTCTCGGAATGAATATTGATCCGGCTCTATTGGAGATGCCGGTGGAAAACAAAAATCCTTAACCTGACTGAATTATGCGCCACCTTAAGCGCAACAAGAAACTGGGTCGCAAAGGCGACCACCGAAATGCCATGCTGGCCAACTTGGTGAGTTCTCTCATCAAGCACAAGCGCGTCACCACTACCTTGGCCAAGGCAAAAGCGGCCCGTCCGGTCGCTGAGAAGCTCCTGACTTTGGGCAAACTCGCCAACGAGGCACTCGCTACCGCGAGTTCTACCTCCGATGCAGCGAGCAAGGCCAAGGCAACCGCGGCCAACGTTCACAATCGCCGTTTAGTGGCCGCTCGCTTGCGTCAACAGGCTCGCAGCCATTTCAAGGGGACACCAACTACCAAGGGTAAGGAGCTCCGTGAAGCCTGGAAACAGGAACACGACGTTGTTCATATCCTGTGTGACACGATCGCTCCGGCTTTTATGAGCCGTAAGGGTGGTTACACTCGGATTCTTCGCTTGGGTCAACGTCAGGGTGACGCTGGTCAAGTGGCTATCCTGGAATGGGTTGATTTCAACGTGGCGGCTGAGACGGCTGCCCCGGCTCCGACGGCCTGATTTGGGTCTGGAGAGTTAGAGGTTCTAAGAATCACTCTAAAGTTTCCCGCAACAAAGCCGCCCCAAAAAGGGCGGCTTTTTTTGTGCGCCCGGCAGGACGCACTCTCCAACGGGTTGAAGTCTTGGTTGGTTTTGTGACGTGGAACTGAGCAATGGCTCGACAGCGCCCCAGTGCCGGCCGTCACGGAGTACGAGTAGGGGTGGAGTGGGCAGCGGGTGTGTGAATGACGACTTGATTTGGAGGGATGGAACGAAGCGGTATCAGACCGTCGTCGAAATCTCTGGCAGGCGTGCTTCGCGTGCAGCCTCCGGCCTTGGGAAGGAACCCGTTTGCAATGGGGTTCCCGGGTTATCACAGTGATTAGGCTTCTATTCGCTCTTGAAGGTAGGCGTCACCCGAGGCGCCTCCGCGCATCGGTACCATAGTTTGCCGAGTAGGACGTTTATGCAGCGGCTTTGAGTGCGGGGGTATGCACCTGTCTCCAGTTTTTCGTTAGGAGGGCGACGAGCTGACGGTTGGTCATCGAAGGCATGCGGGTCAGGACATCCTTGGTATAGGCATGCGGATCAATTCCCCGCCGACGGCAACTCTCGATGACTGTGGACAGGATCGCGCCGCGTCCCCCGGCCCCGGCTTCTCCGAAGAACAACCCGTTCTTCTTTCTGTCAGCGGTCGGTCAAAACCAGCCAAAAAAGGGCGGTTGAAAACTAGCCAGAGTCTGAGGTGAACAAGTTCATTGCCGAGCGGGCCCGATTGTGGGGTCCGTGAGGGCGGATGAACCACCTCTGCATGAGCACCTGCGAAGCGATTAAAGCAGTGGCCCTCAAGGGTTGGTCCGGACGACGGATCGCCCGGGAACTGGCCGTGAACCGGGAGACGATGGCCCGATATCTGGGGCCCTCAAAACCAGCCATTCCGCCCCTCGGCTCCGAGGATACCATCGGGGGCTTAGCACCAAACCCAGCCATTGCGTCCGTTGGCTCCCGCACTGGTCGCCGCAGTCTCTGCAGTCTCTGCAAGGTGCACTTGGCCGAGATCACCTTGGCTATCGAGCAAGGCCTCTCGGCTCAACGGATCTATCAGGATCTGGTCACAAGCCACGCCTTTGCCGGGAGCTACACGTCGGTCAAACGCTTCGTCTACTGCCGCCGCGCCAGCCAGAAGCTTCCTTTCCGCCGGTGGGAGAGTGAGCCCGGCGAGGAAGCCTAGATCGATTTCGGTCAGGGTGCCTGGGTGATCGACGAGCAAGCCAAACGCCGTCGACCTCATCTCCTCCGTGTCATCTTGAGTCGTTCTCGCAAGGGTTATAGCGAAGTGCTCTGGCGACAAACGACCGAGGAGTTTATCCGAGGGCTAGAGAACGCCTTTCGGTCCTTCGGGGGGGACGGCCAAACTGATTGTCGACAACGTGCGCGCCGCGGTCCGCCGTTGTGATTGGTTTGAACCGGAACTCAACCCCAAGGTGCGCGAGTTCTGTGCTCACTATGCCACGGTAATACTGCCCACCCGACCCGCCATGCCCCGGATGAGAGTTGGATGGCGGCGAGTTCCGGCAACGGTTTTCCGAATCCTCTGAGTGAGGTTTTTAGTTGAGGTGGCTCCTCTTGGTGTTAGTCGTGACGACTCACTGTTCTGCGTAATCTTTCTGAAAGGGAGACGCATGGATCCGAATCGGTTTCCCAGCCGATAGAAGGTGGGCGGACTGGTTCTCTGATCGGACGGTTTACGGGAAGAGATCTCTGCGGGGATCAAATAGTGTGAATCGAAGAGGCGTTGCTGTGGCAAATCCTCTGGATGGGTGGCTTTCGATTGAGCCGATTTGAAAGGAGACCCTCGGCGGTAACGAAAAACCGAGGGAAAGGATTGAGCTCAAGAATTGAGGTCAAAGACAACCAACGAAGGGATGGTCGGGACGACAGGATTTGAACCTGCGACGTCTTGGTCCCAAACCAAGTGCTCTACCGGGCTGAGCTACGTCCCGAACCAGGACGAAAGAGTCGCTTTGGATATCCATTGAGGCAATGCTTTTCGACTGAAACGTCCTGATTCAACAAGATTGGGATGCTGAGTCCTCGATGAAACTCCTTGTCTTTGCGCATGTGCCGCCGCCTCACCATGGACAAAGCCAGATGGTGAAGCTGATGGTGGACGGTTTCCGAGCTCAGCGAGATCTCGGAATCGAAGTGCTCCACGTCGATGCCCGGCTTTCGTCCGGGATGGCCGATGTGGGATCGATCCGGGGAGGCAAGGTCCAAGCGCTCCTGCGGTACTGCTGGCAGGCGATTGCGTTGTCGCATCAGCAGGGATGCCGGACACTGTATTACATTCCATCCCCACCGAAGCGATCCTCGTTGTACCGCGATTTTCTGGTGATGGCTTTGATTCGGTGGCGCTTTAATCAGGTGATTTTGCATTGGCATGCGGTTGGATTGGGAGCCTGGCTAGAAAGCGAATCCTGGTTCTGGGAACGCGGGTTGGCTCGGGTCTTTCTGGGGCGGGTGCAGCAAGCCATTGTGTTGGCTGCGAGCAATCGGGCCGATGCCGAGGCTCTCAGACCGCGATCCGTGGCGGTGGTGAGCAATGGGATCCCAGATCCTTGCCCAGACTTTAGCCAGACCCTGGGGGAATGGCGTGCGAGAGGCTCTGCCCGATTGGAGACGCAAGTGCTGTTCATGGCGCATTGCACGCGTGACAAAGGTCTTTTTGGGGCGGTTGAGGCGGTGGTGGCGGCCAATCAGATGGGCGACTTGGGGCGTCGGTTCCGGCTGACCGTTGCTGGGAGTTTTTTATCGGAGACCGAAGAGGTTGAGTTTCGGGAACGTGTCGGACGCTCGGATGCGGCCGGATGTGTGGAGATTACTGGTTTTGTCTCGGGCCCTGAGAAGGATCGGTTGTTTCGGCAGGCGGATGTGTTCTTGTTTCCCACCTATTTTGCCAATGAAGGGCAACCGTTGAACCTGATCGAGGCTTTGGCCTACGGGTTGCCTTGTGTCACGACCCGGTGGCGTTCCATCCCGGAGTATTTTTCAGCGGACTATCCCGGGCTCTGCATTCCGAGGGATGTTCCGGCTTTGGCTCGCGCCCTGCACGCGGTCGTGGAACGTGTGGATGGTAGGAGTCTTCGCTGTGAGTATGAGCAGCGCTTTGCAGTCGACCCGCACTTGAGTGCTTTGGCTGCGGCCATTCGAACAGACTCTTTGGAATGAGCGTGTTTTCGGGCTAGGACCTGGGACGTGGCATGCGGTGGAATCCAGTTCTGGGTGGGGCCCGTCGTTTCTGTGCGCCTTCACAGGATTCTTTCGATGCCCCATGAACCGCCCAAAGTGAGGCAGTGAGCGGGGGGGGTAAAACGAACGGTTGTTCCAAAGAAAACGGCGCCGACTTTCCCTAGGGAGAGCGGCGCCGTTCGAGAATTCTGGATGGGCCTTACTTCGCTGCGGCGTACAACGCTTCAACCTTGTTCCAGTCGATCACGTTCCAAACGGCCTTGAGATAGGCAGCTCGCAGGTTCTGATACTTCAAGTAGTAGGCGTGCTCCCAGACATCGATACCGAGAACGGCTTTGCCTTCGCACCCGGCGAGGGCTTTGCCCATGAGCGGGTTGTCTTGGTTGGCCGTTGAAACGACTTCCAGCTTGCCGCCGTTGACCACGAGCCAAGCCCAACCCGAACCAAAACGGCCAATGCCGGCGGCCTCAAACTTGGCCTGGAATTCAGCGAAGGATCCGAACGTGGCATTGATGGCGGTGGCGAGATCACCGGAGGGCGTACCGCCCTTGCCGGGACCCATGAGGTTCCAGAAGAAGGTGTGATTCCAATGGCCGCCACCGTTGTTGCGGACCGGCCCGCGAATGGCGTCGGGGACATCGGCCAGATTGCCGATCAAGCCTTCCAGTGTGAGGCCTTCAACCGGGGTTCCGGTGATTGCTTTGTTGAGGTTGTCCACGTAGGCCTTGTGATGGCGGCCGTGGTGGATCTCCATGGTGAGTGCGTCGATGTGGGGTTCGAGCGCGTCCTTGGCGTAGGGTAGGGGGGCAAGTTCGTGGGCCATAAAATGAAATTCGCTAGGCCGGACTTGCAGTGTTGCACGCCGGCAGGAGAGGGAGGGTAGCAAGCTTCGATCGGGGCGCAAGCAGCAGGGCGCTTGCCGGCTCGGATCTTGAAATTCCCTCTCGCCTGCTGTTCGAGCCGACCGATACGGTGGATGCATTAACGAGACTGCATACATGAGCAACCCCACTGGAGACATCGCACTGATCGGCTTGGCGGTCATGGGCCAGAACCTGATCCTCAACATGAACGACCACGGCTTCACCGTTGTGGCCTATAACCGAACGACCTCTAAGGTGGATGAATTCCTGGCCGGTGAGGCCAAGGGGACCCAGATCCAGGGAGCTCACTCGATTGCCGAATTGGTGTCCAAGCTCAAGACGCCGCGCCGGATCATGATGTTGGTCAAGGCGGGCCAAGCGGTGGACGACTTCATCGAGCAGTTGGTGCCGCACTTGTCGGCTGGGGACATCATTATTGATGGTGGTAATTCGCTCTATGGCGACACGGAGCGACGGGTGAAGTATTGCGAGTCTAAGGGGTTTCTCTTCATTGGAACTGGGGTTTCCGGTGGTGAAGAGGGGGCCCGACGTGGACCTAGCATCATGCCCGGTGGATCAGCCAAGGCGTGGCCTGCCGTGAAGGACATTTTTCAGGGGGTCTCCGCCAAGGTGGACGGAGGCGTGCCGTGTTGTGACTGGGTCGGCGATGGCGGTTCGGGCCACTACGTAAAGATGGTCCATAATGGCATCGAGTACGGCGACATGCAGCTGATTTGCGAGGCTTACAACATTCTCAAGAACGGCTTGGGCCTCAGCGCCGACGAGATGCACCATGTTTTCGCTGACTGGAACCAGGGAGAGTTGGACAGCTTTCTCGTGGAAATTACCCGCGACATCTTGGCATTCAAGGACACGGATGGCGGGCCGTTGGTGGACAAGATCCTCGATACCGCCGGTCAAAAGGGAACGGGCAAGTGGACAGTCATCGATTCAGCCAATTTGGCCCAACCGGTCACGTTGATCGCCGAGGCGGTTTTCAGCCGCTGTGTCAGCGCCATGAAGGACGAGCGGGTCAAGGCATCCCGCAAGCTCAAGGGACCGAAGCCGTTGTTGAGCGCTGCCAAGAATCCCAAGGCTCGACAGGCGTTTATCGAAGACATTAAGAGCGCCCTCTATGCTTCCAAGATTGTTAGCTATGCGCAGGGCTACATGCTGCTGCGCGCGGCGGCCGCAGAAAACGGATGGAAGCTCAACTATGGCGGGATCGCCCTGATGTGGCGCGGGGGTTGCATCATCCGTTCCCGTTTCCTGGGCAAGATCAAGGAGGCTTACGACAAGAATCCTAAGCTGGCCAATTTGTTGCTCGACGACTATTTCCGGGCCGAGATCAAGAAGAGCCAGAAGGGTTGGCGCAATGTGGTGGCTTCGGCGGCCAAGAAGGGTATTCCGATGCCCGCCTTCAGCACGGCGCTGGCGTTCTTCGACCAGTATCGTTCGGCAACACTTCCGGCCAACCTCCTTCAGGCGCAGCGGGACTACTTCGGGGCCCACACCTACGAGCGGGTGGACAAGCCCCGCGGGCAATTCTTCCACACGAATTGGACCGGGCGCGGAGGCAATGTAAGCTCCAGCACCTACAACGCCTGAGCAGCAGCAGGAAGCAGGTCATCCCTTCGAACCTTGTGGACAACGATTTTTCACCCGATGCCGAGCGAACTCTGAAGAAATTCTTCGGCATCTTCATCGCCACGTTGTTCCTGTACGTGACGATCTATGGAGGCTGTGAGGCCTACCGGGTGCGCAATGGGGCTTGGCACCTGACCTTTGACAAGCAGCCAGACGGAACACCGGTCCTTCGGATCGACCACCCGCGGTTGCTGACCGGTGGGCCGGTGTCGATCCGATTTCCGGGCGAGAACGCGCCCCGTGTGACCAATGGTCCGATTACTTACATCTACACGCGTCCGGACACCAATTCGACTCCGTTTGGTCCAGTGTACTTCGTAGATACGACACAACTGCCCGGAACGGTCGCTCTGGGAGCTTTTGGTCATGTAGTGGAGATGGTGCCGCGGACACTGTTCGTCAACTTCAGGGAGGTGGCATGGGGCTCTGAGACCAACATGACCTTGCTGCCAGAGGGCAAGCCCTCACCGGAACGATTGAAGGTCAAGAACCAGCAGTGGAATGGGCGTTGAGTGTGTGGCTGCTATTGGAGCGTGGGGCTGATGATGGAGCGTAGGGCTGATGTTGGGCTAAATCCCTCTGAAGCAATTGCTTCCAGACTTTCCAATGGATGCCCGTGGCAGCAGCGTCTTGCCATGTTCCCTGCTTTCCGCCGCTGGTGGCCCAGAGCCACGCCGATTTTGGCATCACTCCTTCTCACGGTGCTGCCTGTGGCAGGAGCAGCGCCCAGCTTTAGACCAATCTTCAACGGTCGGGATTTGCGGGGATGGGTCAACGTCAACTGCGCTCCGGAAACATTTACCGTCCGGGATGGCATGATCCACTGCGATGGCATTCCAACCGGAGCCCTGCGCACTGAGCGCCAGTATGAGAATTTTGTCCTGGAGTTGGAATGGCGGCACCTCAAGCCAAGCGGCAATGCAGGGGTCTTCATCTGGTCAGGCCCGATGCCTGCGTTGGGTCAACCCTTCCTGAGAGCCATCGAGGTTCAGGTCCTCGACCACGGGTATGGCAAATCGGATTGGTTCACGACCCATGGCGACATTTTTCCAATCCACGGATCGACGATGAAGCCGTTTTCTCCCAGTCGCGGCGATCGCAGTTTTCCAAAAGAATCCCGGAGCTTGGGCGCCCCGGAGTGGAATCACTATCGGATCGTTGCCACCAATGGGGTCCTCCGACTCTCAGTCAACGGTGTCGAGGTCTCCGGCGGCACCGGTTGCAATTGGCGGCGTGGGTACATCGCTCTGGAGTCTGAGGGTGGAACCGTGGACTGGCGCAACCTGCGTGTGCAGGAGTTGCCTTCCACGAAGGTCCCACTCGATCAGTCGGCACCCGACGCTCAACCGTGGAAGAGCCTCTACGATGGCCGGTCCTTGCGTGGGTGGCGGGTCCCTGTCGGGTCCGAGGTGTGGAAGGCCAGTGACTGGAACCTGAAGGGCCTATCCGGGCTTGGGGATGAGGCTTCGATCCTCTGGTCGGAGACCCAGTTTCATCGCGATGAGGTGATCTTCGACTGGCGCTGGGAGGGGAAGGTTGCCAACCGGGTGCCTCCGCTGGTTTTCCGCCCGATCCGCGGTGGGGCGATTATCCGGATCCCAGAGCTCGCGGCGCTCCGGGTCGATGGATGGAATCGTCTCCGGGTCCGCAGGTCTGGAGGGGTACTCAAGGTTTCCGCCAATGACGCGGATGAGGTCTCCGTGGAGGTTCCGCGCGGCCGGTTGGAGTTTGGATTCTTGCCCGCGCCGGTGCCGCTTCAGATTTCGAGTATTTTCCGCCGCTGAATCGTTCTGGCTCAGTCGCGGCGGTGGGTTGGCCCGTGTCTGTCGGGAGTGTCCCCAGCGGCGCTACCGAAAACAGATCCGGCTTACGGCATCATCGAAGCCCTGGGCCCCGGCGATGATCTTAATTTCCACCCGCATGAAGTAGATGGGCAGGTCCCGGCGGTCGAGCTTTGGAAAGCGCACCGCATCCTTCTGCGTGGTGACTAGCATGTCTGCGCGGCGCTTCTTGCCCCGGTTTACAGCATCGAGCACCTCTTGCTGCGTGAATCGGTGGTGGTCGGCGTAGCGTCGGGCCAAGACGATCTCGGCTCCGAGTTCCGAGAGCTTCGATTCAAAACTCTCTGGCTGGGCGATCCCGCTGAGGCTGGCCACCCGCCGACCTTGCAGCAGGTCGAGGCCACGGCGTTCGCCGGTGAAGACATCCTCGAAATACAGCGGGTGATGCACGCACTCGATGATCCCAGCGCGCGGGTTGAGCAGGGCAATGCGGTCGCGCAGCGCGGCGGTCTTGCCGTCGCTCTTGGTCAGGAAGATGACGCTGGCCCGAGCAAGGTGGGATGGCGGTTCCCGGAGGGTTCCGCGGGGCAGCAGGTGCTCATTGCCGAAGGGTTGCTGGCAGTCGATCAAGACGACATCGGTACGGCGGCCGGCGAGCTTCCAGTATTGGAAGCCGTCGTCGAGCAGCAGGGTGTCGCAGCCAAAGTGTTCCACGGCATAGCGACCGGCTTTGACCCGGTCCTTGTCGACCAGAACCACCACATCTCTCAGGTTGGATGCCAGCATGTAGGGTTCATCACCGGCAGTCTCGGAGTCGAGCAGCAGCGATTGACCATCGGAGACAATGCGGGGCGGGGTGGTGTCTTCTCGGAGCAGGATCTTGTCGAGGAGACGTTCCGAGACGGGCTTGGGCTTGGATCGGTATCCGCGCGACAGGATAGCCACTTTGCGACCGGCATCCTGAAGAGCACGGGCAAATTTCTCGACGACCGGAGTCTTTCCGGTACCGCCCACCGTGAGATTGCCTACGGCGATAACCTGAACACCCAGGGTTGAATCGCGCAGGATTCGAACGCTGTAGAGTAGGCGACGTAGTTTCACGATGACTCCAAAGACATGGGAAAGCCCCGAGAGCACTGCCCGGATCATGGAGGCCTTGCGACCGGGTAAGTTCTCGAGGATCACCGCCAGAAAGTAAGTTTCGGCGGTCTCTGTAAATTTTTGCCAACGCTCTCGCACTGGCCGTCAACCATGTCATCTGGACACGATTTCGGAAAGTTTTCGTGCAAACCGGTGAAAAGCGGTTGTCAAGAGTCGGCTCGGGGCATTATCTCAGACAGCGTTCCCCGGTCAGAGACCTCATGAATCCAAATCAGGTTTTAGCGATTCTGACACCGTCCTATTGGTCAGCAGGCATCACTGGTCGATCCAGAAGGTGTCCCGGCTGTCTATTGACGTGGATCCCCTCGCTGAAGGTTTTCGATCGAGTCTTCCGCAATCTGAGGGATCCATTTTTCGAATTTCTGACGCATCGGGCCATTGGCTCCTCCTAGTTGGGGGGTCAACGGTTCCAGTGAGTCGGGCCTACAAACACAACAACAACAAACTCAGAGTGAAACCAACCGAATCCAACTGCGAAACCCGGCTTGCCCGGACCTGCGCCCTGGCCGCCGCAAAGGCACCTGTCAAGAAGGCAGCACCTGCTAAGGTAGCTGCTCCGGCCAAGAAGGCAGCGCCTGCTAAGGTGGCTGTTCCGGCTAAGAAGGCAGCACCCGCTAAGGTAGCTGCTCCGGCCAAGAAGGCAGCACCTGCTAAGGTAGCTGCTCCGGCTAAGAAGGCAGCACCTGCTAAGGTGGCTGTTCCGGCCAAGAAGGCTGCACCCGCTAAGGTGGCTGTTCCGGCCAAGAAGGCAGAGCCCGCCAAGGTGGTTGTTCCGGCCAAGAAGGCAGCACCCGCTAAGGTGGTTGCTCCGGCCAAGAAGGCTGCACCTGCCAAGAAGTAATCTTGTCGCCCGATCCGGCGGTTTTGCTTGTCAAACCCGCCGGATTTTGGGTGTTTTTGCCAGTTGTTAATAACTTGGGAACAACACCCAAAAACTTGTGCTCGCGGTGCTCGATGGTTTGCCATAGAAGCCTCGCCCATCGTTTAAGAAATCACGGCGGGTCGGAGAAGAAACTGCACTGAATCATGTTCCACCAGATATCTGCAAATGTGTTGAAATCCCAATGTTTTCAATGCTTTCATATCAGTTCAGCGAGTGCTGACGAGGGTTTGGTGGTCATGGGAGGTGCGCGGGACTTCGTTAAACTGTCACTAAATCAGGAAGACTCGATCAACCTGTGAGTGGTGGTAGTGAATAAATCCGTAAATTGCCCGTTTTTAGGTCCCTTTAAATTATCCCATGTCCGATCAACCCCAAGCACTGTGGTTAGCCGCCCAGCAAACCCTTCGTGGAATGCTGAAGACGGAGTTGTATAACCTCTGGTTTGCCCCGGTCACTGCCCGCTGTCTGGACGGAGATAACCTCACCCTGGAAGTTGCTGACGAGTTCTGTGAGTTCTGGTTGAAGGATAATTATTTAGATGTTCTTCGATCGGTGGTCAGCCGTGCTGCCATTCGGCCGATCCATGTGTCTTTCGCTATTCGTCCCGCCGAGTCCGCGGTCGCTGCCGCAGCCGATTCAATTTCCGATCGGCCCATGGCTCCTGAGGCTTTGATAGAGCGAGTCGCCCCGTCCGAGTTTCGATCGACCGAACCTGCGGTGCGGGAGATTCCTCGTAAGTCAGAGCCCCTGTTTAATCCGAACAACACCTTCGAAACCTTCGTTGTGGGTTCGAACAACCACCATGCTCATGCAGCGTGTATGGGCGTGGCTCAAAAGCCGGGGCACACATACAATCCGTTGTTTCTTTTCGGCGGCGTGGGACTAGGTAAGACGCACTTGCTTCAGGCGATTGGTCATCACGTTCTGGCCAATAAGAAGAATGCCCGGATCGGATATTTGTCGTGTGAGCGCTTCACCAATGAGTTCATTGAGGCCCTGCAGAACAGCCAATTGCCGAAGTTCCGCAAGAAGCACCGGGAGTTGGATGTTCTCTTGATCGACGATATCCAGTTCCTCCAAGGCAAGGAGCGGATCCAGGAAGAGTTTTTCCACACCTTCAACGCCCTCCACGATTGCCATAAGCAAATCGTCCTGACCTGCGATCGGCCTGCCAATGAGATCCAGGGGCTGGAGCAACGGCTAATTTCTCGCTTCGAGTGGGGAATGACGGCCGACCTGAAGGCGCCGGATGTCGAGACTCGGCTAGCGATTCTCAACAAGAAGGCGGCCGCTCTCAGCGTCCGGTTGCCCGATCAGATCATCACGTTCCTGGCCAACCGTATTCGGACCAATGTCCGCCGTTTAGAGGGGGCTCTGGTCCGAGTGGCCGCCTATGCCCAGCTTTCCGGCAAAGCCCTCGACCTCGAAACGGTCGAGACGTTGCTGCGGGAAATCCTTCAGGAGGAGGGCAAGGTCGCTATCTCCGTGAGCGAGATCCAGAAGCGGGTGGCCGACTACTTTGACATCCGCCTGGCCGACATGACCAGCAAGCGGCGGCCGGAGAACATCGCCTTCCCCCGGCAAATCGCCATGTACCTGACCCGCCAGCTTACCGAGCATTCGCTCAGTGCGATTGGTGAATCTTTCGGAGGACGCGACCACGGCACCGTGCTGCATGCCTGCCGGCAGGTGCGAGACCGCATGGAGGTCGAGGCTAAGGTTCGCCAGGACGTGGGTTACCTCGAGAAACAGCTCACCCGCTGAGTTGGGTTCCTGCTCATGGGGCAGGAATTGGGCAGGAATGGGGTTCTGGTTTGAATTCAGGCTAAATCGGGAATAAACGTTTGAGCAGGATTCCGGAGCATGGCCATCCGGAGTTCTTGTCCGGAGTTCTCAGCTGGAAACCCGGATGGGAAGTCGCAATGATCGCGGCGTGTCTCCCCGCGGTTTCCATTGCATCTTGCTGCTACTGACTGGTCTTCTGGCCAACCCGGTCGTTCTGGGGGATGCCTCGGTGGGCTTCGAATTGCTGAAGGCCGACCTGACTGGACTGGTGTTCACTAATTCGGTGCCGGCTTCGCGTTATCTAACCAATCAAATTCCGCTCAACGGTTCCGGGGTGGCTTTGGGTGATGTGGACGGAGATGGTCGAACTGATATTTTTCTGGCGGCTTATTCGGGTGGGAGTGCGTTGTTCCGTAACCTAGGGCAGATGAAATTCGCGCCCATCACCGAAGCGGCTTTTGGAATAACCGCACTTTCATCGCTCGATGGAACAGGTGTCGTCCTGGCAGATATTGATGGGGATGGGGATCTGGATCTTTTACTCAATACTCTGGCACAGGGAACTCGGATTTATCACAACGATGGCAAAGGCCGTTTCACACCGGGTGTTGTCATTAATCCCAACCGAGCTGGATCGAGTCTTTCATTGGCGGATGCCGATGGAGACGGGGATTTGGATTTGTACGTCGCCAACTACCGCACGGTGACGGTGCGCGATGATCCCAAGGCCAAATATTCCCTTCGCGAAGAGAACGGGCGACAGCGGATTGTGGCCTACAATGGCCGTTCCACCGATGAACCCGATTTGGTGGGGAGGTTCACCATGACTCCGGTGGGTCCCAGGGAAAATGGCGAGGTGGATGCCTTGTATCTTAATGATGGCAAAGGGAGGTTCACGGAAGTGCCATGGACGCGCGGAGCTTTCTTGAACGCCGCGGGGCGTCCGCTCGATTCGGCGCCGCAAGATTGGGGGTTGAGCGTCCTGTTCCGGGATCTCACTGGCGATGGGCGCCCAGACTTGTACGTTTGCAATGATTTTCAATCGGAAGACCGATTCTGGGTCAATGAAACGGCTCCGGGTGGCCCCTTGCGATTTCAGGCTGCGCCCCAATTGGCCTTGCGGCACACCAGCGCCTTCTCGATGGGGGTGGACGCCGCCGACATCGATCGGGACGGCGTCGATGACTTTGTGGTTCTGGACATGCTCAGTCGCGATCATCAGCGGCGCAATGTGCAGATGGACGGGGTGCCGCCCGGGTTCTACCAGCCCGGCATCTGGGACGATCGGCCCCAGTTCTCCCACAACACCCTGTTTCTCGGGCGTGGGGATGGGACCTTCGCTGAGATCGGGCGTTTGGCCGGGATCAGTGCCAGCGATTGGTCGTGGACGCCGCTATTTCTGGATGTCGATTTGGACGGGTATGAGGATCTCCTCATCTCCAACGGCAACGAGATGGACATGTTCGATGTGGATGTCGGGGCCCGCGCCGAGGCGATGAAATCGAGCCGGAAAATGGGTTTCCTCGAAACTCTGAACATGCGTCGGATGTTTGCCCGGCTCGATACTCCCAATGCCGCCTTCCGTAATCGCGGAGATTTGACCTTCGAAGAGGTGACGCAGGCTTGGGGGTTCGATGCGCCCGGGGTCGAACAAGGCATGGCCGCGGCCGATTTGGATGGCGATGGAGATTTGGACCTCGTGCTCAACGCCTTGAATGAGCCGCCGAAGCTCTACCGGAACAAGGCTACAGCCTCCCGGATCGCCGTACGATTGCGTGGTGGTGCCGGCAATTCTCGGGGCATCGGGGCCAAGATCCGGGTGATGGCAAAAGGGCTCCCGATGCAGTCCCAGGAGATGATGTCTGGCGGTCGCTACTTGTCGGGGGATGACGCGATGCGGTGCTTTGCTTTGGGCACAGCGACAACGGCGGACATCGAGGTGACTTGGCGCAGTGGACGAGTGACCCGACGTACCGGTGCCGGCCCGGGCGTTGCGGAGATTGCAGAGCTGGAGACGATTGCAGTCATGGCGCCACCGCCGGTACTGCCGCTCTTCGAGTCGATTTCGGATCGCTTGGCGCATGTCCACACCGATACCCCATTTGATGAATTTGGACGGCAACCGTTGAAGCCCTTCGACCTCAGCCAGACCGGACCGGGTCTCACCTGGGCCGACCTCAACGGGGATGGATGGGACGACCTGCTAATTTCTACGGGGCAGGGTGGAACCCTTGGAGTGTTCACCAATGACGCGCGGGGCGGATTCTCAGCCTTTTCCAATCCGGCATTGCTCAAGCCCGCGCCGCGTGATTTGACCACCGTCATGGTGCTGCGAGGGGTAATCCTTTCGGGCATTAGCAATGGTGAGGATGGAGTCACCAATGGTGGAGCGATCCGGATCGTGGACCTGACGTCCGGGGTGAGCGGTGAAATCCTGAGCGGCCGCGCTTGCCCGGTGGGTTCCATGGCGGCGGCCGATGTGGATGGGGATGGAGAGTTGGAGATTTTCGTTGGGGTTCGGGAAGTGCCGGGTCGTTATCCGGAGCCGGCGACGTCGTTTTTGGTGAAGAACCGCAGTGGGCGTTTGGGGATTCAGACGGCCTTCGAAAAACTGGGTTTGGTTAACGGCGTGGTTTTCACGGACTTGGATGACGATGCACGGCCCGATTTGGCGGTGAGCACGGCTTGGGGGCCGGTTCGCTTGTTCCGCAATCGAGGTGGAGCTCTGGAGGCTTGGGATCCGCCACTGCGTGGCTCCGGATTGCCGGCCGGTGTGGAGCGTCTCTCCCAGTG
>JGI12421J11937_10000539_pt1 | contig 14845 bp, 19 predicted proteins | sample LakErihyJuly2011_2_FD_11937 | JGI IMG/M metagenome (IMG submission 11937)
CTGGATGGGTTCGAACCACCGACACTTGGTTTTGGAGACCAATGCTCTACCAACTGAGCTACAGACGTATGTTGAGGTCGGTACAGGATTCGAACCTGTGTCAGCGGTTTTGCAGACCGACGCCTAACCACTCGGCCAACCGACCTTATTGTGACCCCGCCGAGACTCGAACTCGGGACTCCCTCATTAAAAGTGAGGTGCTCTAGCCAACTGAGCTACGAAGTCATTAAGTTGTCACAGATGGGCTCGAACCATCGACCTTTCGCGTATCAGGCGAACGCTCTAACCAACTGAGCTATGTGACAATGTAGTCGGGGTGGCGGGAGTCGAACCCGCCGCCTCTTGGTCCCAAACCAAGCGTCTCTCCTCGAGACTACACCCCGTTTACTTTTTTACCAATACGTCAAAGAACACTTTATAACAAAAAAAAATCCTGAACTTTTTGAGTTCAGGATTCGTGTTATCTTGTGTGATTAATCTTTTATTCAAAAATTATATCACTTAATAAACTAACTGAACTTGTATGCGAAATACGCGGATACCAGCAATTACTAAATTGCGATTTCACGTTAATGACCATATGTTGTTTATTAGTTTTCATTGTTTTTTTTTTGTCGCGGTATTTCTACCTGTTTCTATAATTATTACAAAGTTATAAAAAATTATGCAATTGTCAAACTTTTTTAAAATCTTTTTGATATTTTCCTAATTAGTTCTTCTTCTTCATTAGATAACATAAGTCGATTTTGATTCAACTTATCAGTTATGACATCCCATTCTTCATCTAAAAGGTTCTTGTTTCTATCAGTTTCGATTGCGATAACCGCACTTCTACTAATGTGACCCCCCTCAACTAAAGACTCAAGAAGTTCTACTATTTCACGTTTACTACACGCCGAAACATATTCATATGGTTCGATGTCAATTTCTGTACTAAAATCAGGCATATCTATTTATTTTAATGTTTGTTAATTTTTGATTTACACTCATCACAGAACTCTTTAGTATCTAAACCGTGAGATTTCATGATACAAGATTGGTTATTACAGTGAGACAACCCAAAGTTATGACCTAACTCGTGTACCGCAGTATGAACTAAACTATTGTTATTGTAGTGGTTGTTATTTCTCATTTCTTTAGTACTGATAACAGAACCATCACAATTAATTCTTGCGTGACCACTGATTAAATTATTAGAATTTTCATCACATAATGGTTCGTCAGTTACGTACATATTCATGTTTGATTTACCAACAGATAATGACAATACTTTGTAAGCTAACAATACGTTAGTGTTATTGTCATAGTAGAAATCATCAGACTCAACACTTTCAGAGATTACACAACGGATACCGTAGAAGTTTTCAACACCTTCTTTTATTGTGTAAAGGTCGCTTTGAGTGTAGTTACCAAAACCGTGGATGTAGATTACTTGGTCAGAAGTAACTTCAGTTGAAGATGGTTGTTCTACGTCAGGAGTTACCTCAACAACATCTTCTTTTGAGTAGTTCTTGTCATAACCGTAAACTTTATCAAGTCTTTTTGCTTCAGACCCGATAGACGCCATTACTTTGTCATAACTGTAGTCGTATTTGTCCAAATACTCGTTGGTTCCTCCGATAGCTAAAACCATCAAACCAATATAAACGATGTCTTTAAGTGCTGAATATTTCATACCACAAATATACTAATTATATTCTAATCCACAAAACAATTATTCATTTTTTAGGTCATAAATCATCATTTCTTTCAAAATAGATGGATTATTCTTCCATTCCTTCCAAGTTTCGAAGTCTTTTAATCTTTCTAAGGTTTGTTCTGTAATTAATATAAATCCCTCAGGGGCAATTCCATCGTATTTATGAAAATGTGAGTTTTCTATTTTTTCACGAACGTAAAAACAAAACAAGTCGCTTTCAACAAACTCATTATGTTCTTGTTCTAATATATTGTCATGACTTCCCATATTATAAATTTTAGTGACCCCGACTGGACTCGAACCAGTAACCTACACATTAGAAGTGTGTTGCTCTGTCCAATTGAGCTACGGAGCCGTAAGTTAAATCTTCTTAATTAAGTACTCGTAACCTGAGTCAGAATTTTTTGAAAAAATATTTTTCATTTCATTTGCCTCGGATTCAGTTTTAAATTCCCAAATTTCTGATTGTCCATTTAAAATAATAACAGGTATCATAATCCCATTAAGATTTCTCATCATTTTTACAATTACCCACATATTTTTTTTAATTATGATACAAAGATAATATAAATTATGAAATAATCAAAGGGGGGTTACATTCTTTTTCTACCACCAAAAATATTTGGTGTCTGATTTAGTCTACTAGGTTTTTCTATGAATGCCCTTTTTGCTTGGTCAGCAATTGAACCTTTTTTAATTTCAACTAATTTATTCCTATCTAACGGGGTATTCTCTCTAATAGGTTTAATGTTTTCTTTGGGGTTATAAACATTTTTGTTATTCTTAATTTGATTAATTAAATCATAATTAAGTAATGATGGTTTTGGGTTAAACGGTTTATCCGTTAATATATTATTTATTAAGTCCATAGAAGTCGGAGAATTTTCAACAACTACATTCGTTTTAACATCACTGTCACCAATAACCAATTTTTTATAAACAGGTAATTGGTATATATGTTTTGCGGTAAGACCTTGTAATTTAGAATCCCCAAAAGAACTATTTTTAGAATAGGATTGATGGTCGTGCCATGTGTAAAGATAGGTTACCTCATCTAAGAAATAATAATGTTCATTACCTGACATTTCTAACATAGGTATCCCAATACCTAAATCTACCGCAGCTTTAAAATATTGCCCGTTATACCTTAAATGTTCGTCTTTTATCATTCTGAATAAAAATGCTCGATAAGTTCTCATATGAGAAAAGTTCCAAGATGTACTTCTAGGTTTATCTGCATTTGCACTACCATACTTCATAGTCCCACCTTTTTTGTCTTTCCATTTAGAACCACAAATCCAAATATTAGGGTTAGTATAAATTTTATTAATTAAACCTAACACAAAATTATCATTTAATTGGTCATCCCCATCCAATTCAATAATGACATCATCCCAATCAATATTTACGTTATTACGAATAACATCTATAAAGTTTTTAGTTTTATATTTTTTTTCAGTGTTTTTAATAAGAATAAAACGTTCATCATCACCAATTTCTTTTTTGGCAACATCGTATGATTTGTCGGTTGACATATCATCAATCATATATGACACAAAATTTGTGTAATATTGGTTTTTTAAAGATTTAATACAATCCGAAACAAATTTTTCGGAATTCCAAAACGTTGATACGATTACTAATTTCATAAACAGGGGGTATCTATATTTATAAATACAAGTGATTGTTTAATTTACTTGTAGTAATATAAGATAATATGGCAGAAAATACATTCGTACCACCAAAACCAAGAGTTTTTCATTCCATACCTTGGAATTCCGATAAAAATATTGGTAAGTCTTATAACGAAACTATGTCATTAGTAAGAACCAATGATTGGGTTTGTTTTATTGATGGTGATGCGGTACATACTACTCATTTTTTTGGTAAATATATTGAGTTGGTTATTGAAAAAAATCCACAATATTCTATTTTCACTTGTGTAACAAATAGGATTGGGTGCCCTCATCAAATTGCACCAGGTATTGACCAAAAAAATGATAACCAAACATACCACAGAGAATTTGGTAAAAAAATGTGGGAAACATATAGTACCGAAGTTACGGATATTACAAATAAACAATTATTTAGCGGTGTTATTATTTTAATTAAAAAATCTGTTTGGGAACGTCTTGGGGGGTTTAAAGAAGATAAAATGTTAGCAATAGATAACGACATACATATCAAAGCATTTCATGCGAAATTAAAAGTTGGATTAATGAAGGGAATCTACGTACAACATTGGTATCGTGGTGGTAATCAAAATAATAAATCCCACTTATTATAATATGGAAAATATAACAGTTAATGTCTTCACTTGTTGTAACGGAATTTATAAAGATTTTATTCCTTTATTTATATTATCAAACTTATACTTTAATGACGAATGTTTTGTTGAGATTGGGGTTGACGTTATCAACTACAAACCAATACAAACTTCTATTTGTATGTTAAAACAAAAATACCCAAATAGATTTTTAATTAGAAAAGTCGATTTTAACGGGAAAACTTTAGATGGTAAACATTATGAAACCATCCCAAATACGGTTAGATTTTATTCGGAACCAATTGTTAAATCAAAGTATGTTTATATTTCAGATATTGACATAATAGTAATGGAACCAAAATTTCATGAAATACATATTCAAAATATGTCTAATAATAATCAACCGTATTCAAATATGGTAAGAAAAATTAAAGATAAAAAGACCAATCAAAAAAAATTATCAGGATTACATTTTACTCCTTACGAGAACTATTATCCAATACCCGATTTTACTGATTTGATTAAACAAGGGTATTTATCTTTAGATGAGGTGTTTCTACATAAATTGGTTGGTAAAAAATACCCTATTTTTAATGAAGAATTAACCTGTAGACCAGTTCATGGAATTCATACTTCATTAAATAGGAATCCCAATGACAAATTAGGGTGGGAGTTACCCCCTTGGAAAAATCAATGGGATGAATTTAGTAACTCAAAATATTTTAAAAGAATAGAGCCAACCTTTGCAGATTCAATTAAAAACATAATAAAAATAATTAATGACTCTTATAAATGAAAATAATAATTTATAGTGTAAATATTGGGGGATACGATATGTTTAAGACCCCCAAGAACTATGACCCAAATGTTAGATATATCCTATTTACCGATAATAAATATTTTAAATCCGATATATGGGAAGTTAACCATATTGATTTTATTGATAGGTCTTTTGATTCAAGACTTAAAGCCAGATATCTTAAAACAAACCCACATAAAGTATTACCTAAACACGATATTAGTATATGGATAGACCATTGTTTCGACCATAAGTTTTCCAATGTTGAGGGTATGATTAATGAGATAGGATTTAAAGATAAAAATATTATGTTATACCAACATGATGAAAGAAATTGTATTTACAAAGAAGGTGCGAAAGTTTCTAAACTAAGTTTAGAACTCCCTGAGGTTGTTGATACCCAAATGTTAAAATATAGGAATGAAGGGTATCCTGAAAATTTTGGGTTATTTCAATCAGGATTTATGTTTAGAAAAAATAATAAGATAGTTAATGACTTTAATGATGTTTGGTGGAATGAAATTAAAAATCATAGTGGTAGGGACCAGTTATCCCAAGTTTACTCATCATGGAAAGTAGGATTACCTATTAATACTATAAAAGGTTTTGGAGATGTTTATTCCAATAAATTTTTATTCACTAAAGTTAAACACAACAAAAGGTGGTCTAAGGAATCGTAATTTATGTTGATTTCCATTTAACTATTATTACTATAATTATATATACATATAATCATTTTTAAATTATAAATATGAAAAAAACAGTAGGAGTTATAGGTAATGGTTTTGTTGGAGAAACTATTGCATTCGCGTTTAGTCCAACATCTGAAGTTAAAGTCTACGATATCAATCCATTAAAAACGACTCATACTTTGAATGAAGTGATGGAACAGGAATTCATTTTTATATGTTTACCAACCCCAATGTCAACTGACGGGTCTCAAGATTTATCATTCATTGAAAACTTTTTTGAATCGGTTTCTCCAAAAGAAGATACTATTTTCATTATTAAGTCAACTGTATTACCAGGAACAACAAACCAACTAATTGAGAAATACAGTTATAACATAATATTCTCACCTGAGTTCTTAACTGAGAGAACTGCAAAATTAGATATGTTAACTCAAGCAAGAATTATTTTTGGTGGAGATGAAAAATTGACTAAAAAAGTTGAAGTATTATTTAATGATAGGTTTATGAACAGACACATCATTCATATGGATTCAAAAACCGCTGAGTTTGTAAAATATATGAACAACACTTTCTTTGCGGCTAAAGTTGGTCTTATGAACGAATATTATAGATTGGCGACCAATATTGGAATTGATTGGGATAAAGCATTATATGGGTTTGCTTCCGATGGAAGGATTGGGGATTCTCATTTACACGTTCCAGGCCCTGACGGTAAATTAGGGTTTGGAGGAACTTGTTTTCCTAAAGACATTAACGCATTGATTACTATGGCAAATGAAGTGGGTTGCTCAATGAATATTCTTGAAGCAACTTGGAAAACTAATTTAGAGGTTAGACCTGAACAAGATTGGAAATCTTTAAAGGGTAGGGCAGTTTCAGATTAATAACCTCTTTATATCAAATAAAATCATAAATTATAAAAACTTATAAAAAAGGGTGTAAGAAATTGTACCCTTTTTTTGTTTTATCGAAAAAATACACTAAACTTACGTTATTATGGATAAAGTATTAGTTTTAAATTCTGATTATACCCCGATTAACGTAACTACTGTTATTCGAGGGTTTATACTCGTTAGTAAAGGTAAGGCAGAGGTTTTAAAGTCATCTGAGATACCAATACTATCAGGATATGAAACACACGTTAGACCGTTAATTATTCGTTTATTAAACTACGTTAAATACAGGGTAAGAAATCTTAGAATTAATCGTCAAAGATTGTTTAAGAGAGATAATTATTCGTGTGTATATTGTGGTGTTAAAAAAAATTTAACTATTGACCACGTAATACCAAAATCACGTGGTGGTAATAATCTATGGACTAATTTAGTTACTTGTTGTTCTAATTGTAATAAACATAAAGGTAATAGAACTCCTGAAGAATCCAACTTGAAATTACCTTATAGACCTTTTGAACCTTCATTATTTTCTGAAGTAATTAATCCCTCTATTACAGGTATTTGGGAAGAATTTAAATTGACATTTAAGTAAAAACAAAAAGGTGTCTTACGACACCTCTTTGTTAGATTTGGAATACCCCCCTTTCTTTTAGATGGTTTATCCCTTTCGGATTCTACTCCGAAGGTTAGTTAAACACTAATTAACTTAGTGCTTTCTCTTTCATAGCGTCACCCGCTAAATTCATTTTACTCTGAATTCCCCCTAATAAAGGACAAACCAAATCACCAATTGCGTTTTCAATAGCCGTACCAAATTTGGTATCTTCTAACGATTCAACAATCGCATTTCTTAATATGTCATATAATGGTCCACCCATTCCTTTATCGTGTTGTACTTTTCTTAATGCTCCTTCAGCAACAGACTTAGATAAAACATCACTTATGTAATCACAACTGAACACTTTACCTGTCATATAATCTCCGATTGGAATGTTACCGACCGCAGTGATAAGTATGTTTGCTGCCCATCCATCAGGGTCCATTGGTGTTAACTTAGTAACAATAAATGATGCAAATCTTTCTTTAATATAATTAAATACTCCTTCACCAGCATTACCAAATAAACCTTTAATAACATCTAAAAATTCTTCATTAATTAATTCATTATTAAATCCTTGAGAATTTAAATAAAATGTTTCTGAAATTAACTCATCTGTTAATTTTAGTCTTTGACTTCTATTTTTAGGTTTACCACTTTCTTTAATAATACCAAATCTTGTTGTGATAATATTTTGTTCACCTAATAATGTTTTTTGTTTAGATTCAGAAAGACTAACTAAATTCTCTCTAATCATATTTTTCAATTTAATTTCGTTAGATTCGTTTTGAGCTTTTTGTTGGATAGAACTTTTTACTTCAAACGTTAAACCGTTCTTAGGTGTTGCGTTCCAAACAGTATTCATTTTATCCGTCATATTACCACCAAACGATGTACGGTTATTATTAATACATGTTGCAACAATTGGTTTGAATATGTTAATCTCTTGTTGAGACATGTTCAATCCACCTTTCTCATAAATGTCATAATAGTTGTTGATTGTTTTTCTACAACTACTTTTACTATAGTCTGTTCCCGCTTTTTTAACTTGAGTTTTCATACTAGTTAAAACCTCAGATGGTTTCATTTCACTGTATAATTTATACATGTAAAACGGTGATTTAAATTCTGCGGCGTATTTAGGTTGTTTCGTTGCAGTGTCAATTGGTGATGTTTGTAAGTTAATCTCAGTACCCGCTTGTTCGGCAGGTAATCTTCCTTCAGTCCAACCATTTTTTGTCATTCCAGAAATAATTTCTTCCGCCCTATTACCTTGATATTGAACCTTTCCTTGTTGTAAAACCCATACAAAAATATCACCTTGTCTTGCTGCCAAGTCAGGGGATAAATCTAAACTTCTTTCTTTAATTTGTGGTACATCTTGTAATTTCATTAACTTGTATTTACCACTCATAGTGTCAGCACCTGTTACGTCTTGATAAGGAACTATTTCAGATTTAGTCGCCGCCTTTAATGCGTCAACCGCCAATTTAATTTTAGGACTTAATGTTGCGGCCATAATATTGGTCAACAAACTACATGGCCATTGACCAGCAGGTTCTTGTTTATCCATATTACCTTTTAACTTAGTTCCACCAAGACCTGTATTAATATCAATATTGTCTTTATAGAAATAATATGTTCCAGGATTTTGTACCGATTCTTTATACGCGTAAACACCTGCGTTTGGACCGTCTTTAATTGTTGTTTGTTTTGCGAACAATGTTCCTGACGCTTTATCCGTAAAACATCCTGCCGCACATGCGGTGCGTAAATTAATATTATTTGGGAAAGCTTGTAAACATGCCACCTCAACTTGTTCTCTTATTAAATTTTTATTTTTCATTATAGTATTTGTTTTATTTATCGTCATCAGGTGAACCTGCATCAGGTTTAGGTGCGTTTGGATTGATGTCACTATTACTTTTTCCACAATTCTTAAGAATCTTATCGTATACCTCTTGAGTTACTGTAATGTCGTATCCTTTATCTTTTAATCCTTGTTCTGTTTTAGGTCCAAATTTACCGTCAGCACTAACTCCAATACATTTTTGGAATTCACTTACTTTACCACCTTTACAACCTTTAGTTAATGGGAAACTGTCACATACTCTATAAGTAGTTACTGAATCACCATCACCATTACCATTATCATTATCGTCATCACTATCACTCATACCTTCACACGATATAGAATAATCAGTTCCACTAACAGAGATTACTATACCACCATCTTTTTCACTCCAAGTTCCACTATATTTACCGTTACCTGTTGTGAATTTTTTATCATCAAAGAATCTACCACCACCATTTTGGTCAATCGTAGTATTTCCTGTGTCAGTAATTAAGACATAATCTAAACCGTCACTAACCATTTTCTCAAAATCCTCTTGAGGGATGTTTTTTGAAATACAATCAGGGAACGGAGCAGAACCTTCATCTGTCCACCATTTGTATACTAAGTATAAACCACCTGCAATTAATAAATATTTAAAGATTTTTCCTCTTGTCAGTCCCACTATTCTACTTTTAACACTTTGCCAAACAGTAACTTTACTTGGGTCTGGTTTGTAAGTTCTTGAACCAGGTCTTACTCTTGGTTTTCTTGCTGGTGTGGTATTTTTACCTTTACCCTTACCCGTAGTTGTTGTCTTACCTTTAACAGGAGATATTTTACTAAGACCTTTTTTATTTGCAAATTTTGCAGCAATTTCGTCCGCAATTGCTGGGTCGTATCCTTTTTTAACTAAACTCTTACTAACTTGGGTCTGAGTCATGTTCGCATATTTAGCGTCTTTAACCGCCAAGTCCGCGGCTTTATTAGTAAGTGTAGTTCTTAAACTACCTGTGGCCTTACCTGTTTTCATAAGCCCTTTTGCTAATTCACTTAATTGGGCTTTATTTAACGTATTTTTGATTAACGCGGTCATAACTTCATCACCACTACTTAAACCTGTTTTTCCGTATATTTTAACATCATTAAATAACGTAACACCAGCCGTATATTTAAGGTTTTTTGTTGTTTTTAAAGCTAAAGCCGCCGCTTCATCACTAGTTCCCAAAATCGATTTAAGCAAGGCTTTACCCGTTTGTTCGGAAATTATTTTTTTGGACTCATCCAATTTAATTATCTCTATGTTTTCACTTAACGTGTTTTTACTATCATAATTCATTAATAGTTTTACTCTGTTAAGTTCTTCTAATACTATGTTTTTCATATCTATTTTGTTTTATTTTTTTAAAGTTCGAATTCTAAATCATCCGCATTTATATTTTGTTGTAATTGGTCTTGTATTTCTTTTTCCGCTTGTTTAATTTGTTCAGGTGTAACTTCACCATTTTCTATTTTTTCAGTACATGTTGCCCCATTTAATCCTAACGCCGCACAAAGTGCCGTTGTGACTAAAAATGCGTTACCCGCTGATTTAACAATAACACCTTTAGCAGGAATTGCCTTACCTAAATCAGGTCTATAGGATTTATTTAAAAAGTCCTTAGCTTTTTGTCCAGTACTAACAGGTTTAATTTTGGTTGACACCTTTGTGGTGATTTTGCCTCCACTACCCGCAACCATATCGTCAGTTATTTTACTTAATTGAGCGGTAGCTCTTGACCCCCAACTTTTTAATGTGGTCATTCCTAATTTCTCACCTAACCAAGTGGCCGCTTTTGTAATATATCCCCCTAACGTAACGATTCCACTTTTAATGGCGTTAAATACTTTTAATAATACACCTCCTTTAGAAACTGCAGCTTTACCTAATTGAGCAAAACTTTTAATACCCATGGTTGCTGCTTTAACAACTTTACCCAAGGCAGGTAATAATAATGAAATAGCGTCAATTACAATATCCATAACAGACCATTGATATTCACCTGATTCATATTTACCGCTGGCCATTTTATATAAATCCCAAAGAAGTAATGCTCCAAAAATAATAACTGTTGGTATTTGACCTATTGCAGGAATCATAGATATTCCTGTTAATACTGCAATACCACCTGCCGACATAACCACTCCTCTAATACCTTCCATTAAACACTCAACAAAATTATTTGATAAACATTTATATGCGGATTTAACGGCATTTTTAACGGTGTCCCAAAGAGCGGCACCTTTTTCTTTAGCGTAATTCCAAATACCTTTTTGTTGTATTTGTTTTACTTGTTCACCACCCCATTTTTTAAATTTTTGTACTTTTTCTTTACCGTAATTATAAACGTTCTCAGCACCTTTAGCAATTCCTCTAGCCCAATCGGCAGGATTATACCATTGTTCTAAAAGAATCTTGAATGACTCCCATGATTCGTTAATTCTTGATTCAACTATTAAACTATCAACAGATTCGTTAATTAATAATAAATCACCGCCAAAAATAGTTTCCCACTCTCTAATTAAAGATATGGAATTTTCAGGTTGAAATATTTCAATAATATTATTTAGGAATCTTCTCGGGGCTGCGGCATATTCTACAAGGTCTAACTTACCTGTTTTAAATTTAAATTCGGTATTCTCTTTCATTATATCTATAGCAACATTTAAGTTGTTATGGGTATAAGAAACATAATTCTTACCGTTTAAATCGTTTAATTGTTCCGAAATTCTTGAAACCCCTCGGTTAGTAAAAACATATTGTAGGTTGTGGGAAATCCCTTCAAAGACTAATTTTTCCATTTTTTATTTTTCTATAAATATCTTATTAATGATAAATAGTTTATTATTACAATAAAGTATTACTTCAATTGATTAGCAGGACCTCGAGTTAAACCTGATTCCCATTTTTCACCTGACCTACCTAACTTATTTGCCTTACCTCGGGTAAGTTTTGACCCAACAATGTCAGACCAAGTGGATGGTGAATTACCCCCACCTGAAGAAGTTGCCCCCGCTGCGGGGGCAGCATCCTGTTCCCCTATCTCATTCTTAGAACTATTAGGGGTGAATTCTTTCATTAAAGAAATTATATAATCAACGTCTGTTCTCATATTTTTTTAAAACCAATTTTTAGGATTCCATTTTGATTTTTCAGCTTCTCTTGCCGCGTTATTAAGTGCGTCTTGTGCCGCTCTCGCTTGTCTGTCAAGTTCTTCCTGTGCCGCTTTCGCTTGTCTGTCAAGTTCTTCCTGTGCCGCTCTCGCCTGTCTGTCAAGTTCTTCCTGTGCAATTCTCGCCAATCTATCACTTTCTTCTTTAGCCGCTTTTGCTTGTCTGTCAAATTCTTCTTGAGCTTCTCTCGCCTTTCTTTCAGTTTCTTCTTGTGCAATTTTTGCAAGTCGTTCAGTTTCTTTTCTTGTTGATTCAGCCAATTCTTGAGCTTCCGCCGCCGCACGTTCTGATTGTTCAGCAGCTAATTTAGCATCTTCCGCAATTTGATTTGTATCAATACTAACACTTAAATCAACATCAACACCAAGTAAAACCGCCACTTCACCACTAACTCCTACGGTTGCAACTCCATCTACCAAAGTAGCTTCACCACCACCACCGATACCAACTTGTTCTCCAACTGATACCCCTGCACCTGCGGTTACAGAACCTTCTCTCAAATCTAATGTTCCTTCACCATCCACACCAACTGAACTTCCTGAAGATAGTTCCCCGTTCGCAACGACTCCTTCATCACCAGCTCTTACTTCTAAACTCGCTTCATTTCCTGTTTTAACATAAGCGTCAACAGTACCACTAACTCCAAATCCTTCCGCATTGGCTTGACCTTCTACTGTTACATGAGCTTCAGTTGTATCTGAGTAGTTTGCTTCTACATAAACATTATTACCGTCTAATCCTCCTTCTACAGATGCCTCGGTTCCAGTTTTAACTGACGCCTCAATACCTATTGATGCGTTTTCATCTCCCGTTGATACACCTGCGGATGCCGTAGTTGTGTTGTCAATTGATGCTCCGCCAGAAGTTTCATCTGAATGTGTTTCTGCGGTTTCGTTGTGTTTAATGTGTGCGTGTTTTTTCATAATTTATTTTTCTTTTAATTCATTTATTGCGTCCTCAACATACTTGTCTCGTTGGTCTTGAAGATATTTAATTCTTTCTAATAAATCTTCCCTGTCCTCCTTTGTGGTTTGTTCTATATATGCTTCTTTTTCTTCATATAATTTTTGCCAATAAGAAACTCGTTCTTCCATCATTTTACCTTGATACCAAATAATACCCACCATAACTATAATGGTAAATGATTGTTCTTTTAGTTTAGATAAGAATGTGTCAGCGAATCCTGAAACTGGAGTTGTATTTTCCGACATAATTTTTATTTTAATTATAAATACTTCTAAAACAAAAAACCCCCAATTAAGGGGGTTGTTATTTTAAAAAAATTCTGCGGTAGGTAATTTCTTTGGGTAGATTAAGTAATATTCATTCAAAAAAGACATAATCTCATCTTCATCTAATGGGTCTTCAAAATCATCGTCATCAAATAAACTTTCAAATCCGTCCTCATCATCATCCTCTTCGAATAAATCTCTTAAAGGACTTATTTTAAATTTTTCAAAGTTATACCCAAATGATTGAGTCTCACTTATTTGTATTTGGTCTGTTCTAATCTCGTCTTCACTGTCAATTGTCAACCTAAAAGTAATTTCTAAAGTTTCCGATGATTCATTTATAAAAAACGAAACCAATTCTTTAATTTCCATGTTCTAATGTTTAATTTAGTTTATAACAAAGAAATATCTTATTTTTTATGAAAAGACAAAATTAGTTATATTTTTTTATTCTATTAAACATATCTAATGATTCGTGAATCTTAAAGGCTATGTCACCTTTTTCTTCATCATCAAAGTCTTCACCGAATAAATCTTCTTCAAAATCACTTTCATCCTCATCACCATAATATGGGTCATACATACTTCTGTCTTTATAATCATCAAGTTCAATATCATCTTCAGGGCTAACTAAAAATTGAGTTTCCTCTTCATCATCAATATCGAAAGTACCCTGAGATAAATCATCTTCTCCGTCACCAATCATATCCAACTGTTCTCCAACACTTACCATGTATCCTTCTTCCTCTTCTTCACTTTCAAAAGTATCTTCACCTTCGTAAGCAGAACCTGGAGATATATGAGATTGTTCATTAATACCCATGTTTTTGTAAGTACTAACAACGCCTTTATTGTTAACTGTTATACCTTCTTTATCGTTAGCAAAATCTTGTACATATAAAGGCTGAGTATTTGGTTGAGAGTAGTTTGTAACATACCCATCATAAACTTCTTTATGTTGGTCAAGAATGTTAGTTTTCTCTTCGTTTGTCATTTTAAAAAAATATGCGTTCATAGTTATTGTTTTTCTTATAAATATATTGATTGGAGTGAATATTTTTAGTATCATTATAATATGATAGTAGATATAGACGAATACGCGGAAGGTGCCATCCTTTTAGATGGTTTAGAGAGTGCAATAATTGGAATTGTTGAGGAATTTGGTAACGGTAGAAGAATTCTTTATTCAAAACAAATAATCTTAGATATACTCCAAGAGAGAGACTTAATGACTATGAGTGAAGCTGAAGAATTTTATGATTACAATATAATAGGTTTACATGCTGGTGAACAAAACGCAGTTTTTTTAGATTTGTTTGTTAACCCTGTTATGAAAGATGATGTTTGGGAATTTGAATTAAAATAACATCATGTAATTCTGAAGAACTTTAGATGCGTACCTTTTAATATTTCGGTTAACATTTTCTAAACTAACTTCCTTACCTTCGTTTTCAAGAATTTTCATAACACCTTGTACCATTTCTGATTGTGCTTTGTCAGCCATTTCTAATACTTGTTCAAATGCGTCTTCGTTATGTATGTCTTTGTATTTGAATTCATGTTCAATTCTTTCTCGACCTAACCATAGGTAATCGGATGCCGCAAACATATTAACA
>JGI12421J11937_10000541_pt1 | contig 14831 bp, 4 predicted proteins | sample LakErihyJuly2011_2_FD_11937 | JGI IMG/M metagenome (IMG submission 11937)
GAGCCGATTTGGCTTCAATTAGCCCGCGACTCGGCTCAAGCGCTCATGGCCCGCGAGAAGGTCGGCCTGACCACGCGGGCGGTCCTGACCGATTCCGCGCTGCGCAATGCGATGACCGTCCATGCGGCCTTTGGTGGTTCGACCAACTTGTTGCTGCACATTCCGGCCATCGCCCATGCGGCCGGTCTCCGTCGGCCCACGGTGGAGGATTGGATTGCTATTAATCGCCGCACGCCCCGTCTCGTGAGTGTGATGCCCAATGGACCCACCCATCATCCCACGGTGCGGGCTTTCCTCGCGGGCGGCGTGCCCGAGGTGATGCTGCATCTCCGGGATCTGGGGTTGCTTGACCTTGAGGCGCTCACGGCCACGGGGGATCGGCTTGGAGACACCCTCGAGGCGTGGGCGCGTTCCGAGCGTCGATCGGTGCTCCGTCAACGATTGCAGGAGTTGGACGGTGTGGATCCGGATTCAGTGATCCTGCCGCCCGCCTTGGCCCGGGAACGCGGCCTGACGAGCACAGTGACCTTCCCGCGCGGCAACCTGGCTCCCGAGGGGGCTGTCATTAAGAGCACCTCCATCGATCCCTCGGTGCTGTCGCCCGAGGGGGTGTTCTTCTTGGAGGGGCCCGCTCGCGTGTTCACGCGCGAACGGGAGGCGATCACCGCGATCAAGGCGGGCCATATCCGGGCCGGTGACGTGCTAGTTTTGGCCGGAGTGGGCCCCATGGGCACCGGCATGGAAGAGACCTACCAGTTGACCTCGGCTCTCAAGCACCTGCCTTTCGGTAAGTACGTGGCACTGATTACCGACGCGCGCTTTAGTGGTGTTTCGACCGGTGCCTGTATCGGTCATGTCGGCCCCGAAGCACTGGCCGGCGGTCCTATCGGCCGGTTGCGAGACGGAGACCGCATTCGTGTCCGCGTCGATTGCCGAAATCTCGAGGGTTCACTCGATTTGGTCGGCGACGCCGAGGGCCTTTGGGAGCCGGGACGTGCCGAGCACGAGCTGAGTTCCCGCACGCCTCATCCGGGACTATCCCCGCACGAAAAACTCCCTGCCGACACCCGGCTCTGGGCCTCACTGGTAGGCGCCAGCGGCGGCACCTGGGGTGGGTGTGTCTATGATGTTGATTCGATTGTGGCGGCGTTAGAGCGGACTCATTGAGCGTTGAAAACCTCTGACGATTTCCTGCCAATGAAACCGAGTTGCTGGTCCAATCACCGCTGGGCGCTCGAATCGTTCCCGGCGTTCCGTTTCGCAGCGGTCGTGGTGGGGTTCATGGCTGGTGTCGCTGTCCTGGCGGCCTCGCCTGCAGATTCAGGATTGCCGAAATCCTCGACACCATTGGTTCCATCGGTGATCGACGGTCCACGGACTCCGGATGCTGAGCGGGCCCTCTTGCACCTAGCCGATGCGTCATTAGAAATGGATTGGGTGGCCTCCGAACCTCAGGTCATTAGCCCGGTGGCGATGGCCTGGGATGCGGCTGGATTCCTGTTCGTGGCGGAGATGAGGGATTATCCCAATGCTGGCGATGGAGGGACAATCCGACGCCTCGAAGACCGGGACGGAGACGGCCGCTACGAACGGGCCACGGTGTTCGCTCAAGGGTTGCCGTTTCCAAATTCTGTAGTGCCCTATCGGGATGGAATTCTGGTCACCGCTGCCCCTGATTTGCTGTTCTTGCGGGACACCGATGGGGATGGGCGTGCCGATGTCACCGAGGTGCTCTTCACCGGGTTTGGGACAGGCAATCAACAACTCCGGGCCAACGGGTTGCGTTGGGGCCTCGATGGTTGGGTTTATGGTGCCAACGGGCGCAGTGATGGCGCGATCCAATCCAAGCGCCGTCCTCAAGATCCGGTGCAGTCCCTGAGGGGGCGCGATTTCCGTTTCCGTCCAGACACGGGCGTGTTTGAGACGGTGGCCGGCCGCAGCCAGTTCGGTTTGGCAGGCGACGATTGGGGCAACCGTTTCCTTTCTTGGAACACCATTCCCATCCGGCACGAAGTTATTCCCGATGCGTTCTTGTCGCGCTCAACGGTGCTGGCAGCGGTGGACCCATTGGCCGATCTCCTGCCTCCGGGGGACCGGGGCGAGATCTTTCCAAAGACTCCGGCACCTCAGGTCTTCAATAACGAATCGGGTCAGCATTTTAACGCCCTGAGCGGCTTGCACCTCTTCCATGGCAACGCGTTGGGCGAAGCTTATCGAGGCGATGCTTTCGTGGGAGAGAGTTTACGCAACTTGGTGCATCGCCGCGTGCTGGTGCCCGATGGAGCGACCTTTCGGGCGGAACGTCGGGAAGTGGGCTCGGAGTTTCTCGCCGGATCGGATCCGTGGTTTCACCCCGTCCAACTTGCGAGCGGTCCCGACGGGGCGCTGTATGTGGCCGATTTTTACCGACGGTTTGTGGAGCATCCCGATTGGGTGGCCAAGGACACCCGTGCCCGGGTCGATTGGTCTGAGGGCAAGGCNCATGGGCGNATCTGGCGCATCGGGCGAGAAGGTCAACGTCGCGCATCTCAAGGNCCGCCGTTCCGTGCCGACGCATCGGTGGCCTCGCTGGTGGCTTCGCTCGATACGGCCAATGGCTGGCGCCGTGACACGGCTCGACGTTTGTTGGTGGAGCGAGGGGGATCCGAGGCTTTGGGGCCGCTTCAATCGGCGGTGAATCGATGGAATCGTCCGGAATCCCGTGTGGCGGCGCTGAAGACCTGGTTGTTACTCGGTGGAGAGGATTTGCAATGGTTNGCGCGGTTGCTGGCTGATCCCAACGCACGTCTCCGTGGGGCCGCGGCACAGGTGGCTGGAGAAGAGTTGGCCCGGAGGTCGCCCGCAGAGCAAGAATCGGCCCCGGCCCGTGCGTTAATCGACGCCATGCTGGGACGCTGCGACGAGCCCGACGTGGCGGCAGCGATGCAACTGGGTTTGGCTCTGGGAAGCATCGCCTCGGAATCCAACCGAGAGCCTGCCTTGCGCCGATTGGCTGAGCGCCACGAAGACCGATGGGTTCGTCTGGCCATCGCCAGNAGTTCGCGTTCGACGGTCTTCGCCGCCTCGCTCCGCTTCGTNCCATCGGCTTCGGGACCGATGCGGCCGGTCCCTCGACCGGCGGTCTCCACGGTGGGCCGTTCGACCGTGCTGGAGTCTTACCGTCCGGCGCTGACTTTGACCGGGCAACCGGGTCGGGGTGCAGCCATCGTGTCGCGCCTGTGTCTGGGCTGTCATTCTCTTCAGGGTCAGGGACAGCGCGTGGGCCCGGACCTAGCGGGGGCCAATGCTCGTTCACCGGAAACCTTGCTGCAGGATATTCTCGATCCCAATCGGCAAATCGCTCCGGATTACGCTGCGTATGAAATCATTCCCAAGACCGGGGATTCGGCGGTGGGTTTGATTGCCAGCGAAACCGCCCAGCGCCTGACCTTGCGCCATCCGGGTGCCCCGGATTCGTCTTGGGCCCGTTCCGAAATCCGTGAGATCCGCGCCACCGGACGTTCCCTCATGCCCGAGGGTTTGGAAGAGGGTCTGAACCATCAGGATGTGGCCGATCTCCTGGCCTTCCTCCGAGCACCGAGTGCAGATCTCTTGCCGAAGCAGCCGTGATTCCTGTGCAGCGTGGGCATAAAACGCCAGGCACTTCCTTGAGGTGTCAGAAACGGATGAGGTGAACCGTTCTTAATTCAGGCGGGCGAGCCCTGACGATGGATCCTCCGGGAAATCTACGGTGATCACCCAGGTCGGCCGCTGAGGCCTGATTGGACCAAATCGGTCTTTCGCATGGATGTCTATGAGGCAGCCCGCAGCCGTTTGTCCCTTTCCAAGTCTCCACTCAAACCCACTCGACAAGTCTATGAACCCCACACCCTGTCGGCCTGAAATACCCCGTCGCCGTTTTCTTCGCACCACCGCTGCCGCCCTCTTGAGTCGAATGGCCCGCGGGCGTGTTCACGCACTGGGTCTGCCTGTTGTTACCTGATAAAGATCTGAAGTAAAATTAGCGGTTGACATGGTTGGATTGGTGGTTTTTTTTTTACAACATCCACCGGTTAATCAACAGTTTTAGCGCTGCGAAGCGCTAGCCTCTTGGAGGTTTGTTTCGCACGTGAGAATTTTGTACCGAGGTTACTTGCCTTGGTGCTTTTGTGTCGATTCAGCGGCGGTTCCGTAACAAAAAACCTCCTACCCAATGAGAAACACACTGAATCGGGCCTTTTTATTTGGCCTAGTTTCGTTCTGCACCGCAAGCCAAGCACAAGCGCAGACCAAATTGGTCGCATGGTGGGACTTCGAAAAGGTTGAATCCGACGGAGTCTCAGTCAAATCGGTCGTCGGCGGTTATGCCGGACAAATCAACGAAGGTGCTGTTTTGACGGCTGCCGGCGGCGGACGCCCCGGTGGCGGCAAGGGCTTCGACGTGTCGATCGCCAACAAGGGCCACCTGCTGCACGAGTCTTCCGGGACCGACAATCCGCTGAATGTCGCCGCTGCCGACGACAACATCACCATCACCCTGTGGCAGAAGAACAACTCGAATCCCAACTCCAGCACCTTCTGGGCGGTTGCTGATGACGCGGGTCGCAGTACCCAGGCGCACTTGCCTTGGTCCGACGGCACCATTTATTGGGACACCGGTGGTTGCTGCGGTGGCGATACTCGCCTCAACCAGGCTCCGGCTGGTCACGATTTTAATGCGTGGCACTTATATTCCTTCGTCAAGCGCGGAGCCACCAAGGAAATTTGGATCGATGGCACGCTGCTCAAGACCGCCGACGGCTTCAAGGCGCACAGTGTCCTGAACACCAAGCTCTTCATCGGTGGTGAGAACGGCAATAACCCGCCCGACGCCGTTGTCGACGACTTCGTCATCTGGCAGGGCGCCCTCACCCCGGAGCAAATTGCCAAGCTCGCTGGCGGCGCAAAGCCGACCGACCTGGTGATCGACACCGACAAAGACGGTATCCCTGACGACTGGGAAAAGCAGTACGGCTACAACCCGAACGATGCTGCCGACGCCAAGAGCGACTTCGACAAGGACGGCTTCGACAACCTGGCCGAGTACACCGCCGGCACCGATCCGAAGGACCTGACGCCGCCGACTTTGGTGGGCGCTGCCGCCTCCGCTTCGGGCACCACCCTGACGATCACCTTCAGCGAGAAGGTGGATCCGGTGACTGCCGGCAACGTCGCTAACTACAGTGTCTCCCCGGCGCTGGCGGTGACCGCAGCCGTCGTCAAAGGCAACACGGTGACCCTGACCACAGCCAAACAGACCCTCGACGGCACTGAGTACACCGTCTCGGTCAGCAACGTTCAGGATCTCTCCAAAAAGACGATTGTGGCCGCCTCCAAGGTGAGCGCTTACGCCTTCGTTACCCTGCGCAACGGCATCGCTAAGTTCTCGGCTTGGTTGGGCATCAGCGGTGGTCTTCAGAACCTGTACGACGATGCGCGTTACATAGCCGGCACACCTGATGTGGTTGGAGCCATGTTTGGTATGAATAGCCGTGATGTGTTTCCTACCGATGCGAATGATAACTATGGTGCGACGATGGAGGCCATCCTGACCCCGGTTGAGAGCGGCAGCTACCGGTTCTTCATCTACAGCGACGATGCATCTCAGCTCTTCCTGAGCACTGATGACAAGGCAGCCAACTTGGCGCAGATCGCCGAAGAAACCGGCTGCTGCAACTTCTTCACTGAGCCCGATAGCCCCCGGACCTCTGAGCCTATCGCGTTGACCGCGGGCAAGAAGTACTTCATCCGCCTGATTTATAAAGAAGGCGGTGGTGGCGACTACGGCCAAGTTGCTTGGCGCAAAGAAGGCGACAAGACCGCAGCATCTGCTCTCAAGCCCATCGACGGCAAGTTCCTGAGCGCCGAGGCCGTAGCCTCGCCCGCCGGCTTCATCAAGAGTGTTACTCCGACGCCCAAAACGGTTCAGGCCGGCAACAAGCTCGAGATCGTTCACGTGGACGGCCGCACCTCGCAGACTGTAGCCGCCAGCAGCTTGGAAGTCGACGGCGTGAAGGTGGCCGCCACCATCGCGAAGTCCGGCATCTTCCTCACGGTCAACTACGAGGCCAGTTTCGCGCCGAACACCAAGCACACCGCGAAGCTTAACTACTTGGACATCGCTGGCAAGCCGACCTCCTACGAGTGGTCGTTCAGCACCAACCCGCTCAATGACGCGAACGCGTTGTTCATCGAGGCCGAAGACTTTGACTTCGACGGTGGCCAGACGATCAGCGATCAGAAGATTGGTATGAATGGTAAATATCCGGGTGACGCCTTCAATGGCAAGGGTGGCGTCGAGGAAGTGGACTTCCACAACGGCGGCAACGCCGGTCAGCCTTATCGTGCCGACACAAAGGTGGCGGCTGGCAAAGGCCCGAACGGCGGCGGTCGCAATCGTGGTCTGTTCGACGTCGATGTGAACTACACAGTCGGCTGGAACGACGCTGGCGACTGGCAGAACTACACCCGTACCTTCCCGACCCCGGCCAAGAAGTACTCGGTGTACGGCTTTGCCTCTTCGGGTGGTTCGCCGATCCAGTTCACTCTGGATGAGGTGACCGCCGGTGTGGGCACCGAGGCCCAGACCCTGAAGCCGCTGGCCGATCTGAAACCCGGCCGTGCGACCGCGGGTTGGGACAACCTGGAGCTCTTCCAGTTCACCAATCCGGGCACCCAAGTTCCGGCCGTGCTGGAACTGGGCGGCAAGAAGACCCTGCGTATCACATTGCCCGCCGGCAATGGTGACATCGACTACATCGCCTTCATCCCGGCTGCGGATGAGGCTCCGAAGTTCTCGAGCATTGTTCGCAACGCCAACGGCTCGCTGACCCTCACCTGGACCGGTGGTGGCAAGCTGCAGTCCGCTGCCAGCCTCAAGGGTCCGTGGACCGACGTCGCTGGAGCAGTCAGCCCGTTGACGCTCACTCCCAATGCCGATGCGCAGTTCGCGCGGATCATTAAATAACGGTTAATACCCGTTCTTAAATCAGGGGGGACCGAGGACAACCTCGGTCCCCTTTTTCAATTTGGGTCGGTGGTTGTCCAAGGTACCGAAACGGATTCGGTGAAACGAAACCCAGCCATGGGATCACGGTTTTCGCATTGGATTTGGAAGGGCTTGGAACGCCCTGTCTCCTTCTTTGTCCTGCTTCTGGTGGCGGGCTTCAGTCATGCCGCGGACCAACCGCAGGGTGCTTCGCCAGCCCAGCCCGTCCCGCTCATTCCGCCCGAATCTCCGTCCGAATTTTTGGCTCAGGGTCGTGACTTGGCCCGATTGCATTGTCAGGGTTGTCACCTTCAGCCTGAACCCGATCAACTCGACAAGGTCACTTGGTATGAACAGACCTTGCCTCGCATGTCCATCCGGCTGGGATTCATGCCCCAGTCCATCGATCGGCATCCTGAATCCGATCTTCTGAAGGCTTCCGGCCGCTTTGCCACCACGCCTTACATTCCGCTCTCCGACTGGAAGGCGATCACCAATTACTACGTCTCCAGCGCGCCGGAGAAGCCGTTGCCGCAGGCGCGATCCCAGCCCATTCGGGTGGGGTTAAAATCCTTTCGGGTCGAGCCGGCCGCCGCCGCTGAGTCTGGTGGGCCGGAGACGACCCTCGTTCGGATCGATTCCCAGAATCGGCGTTTGTTTGTCGGCGACGCCCGGCGCAAGACCTTGGAATTGCGGGGTCCGGACGGATCCCTGCGCCAAACACAAAAGATCGGCAATGTGCCGGTGGGCCTTTCCTTCGGATCGAGCATGGGCCTTCTGGCTTCGATCGGTAGTTTTATGCCGTCCGACCGGCCTTTGGCGGATGTCCGGCGTTGGGACGGCACTTTGGGTTCACTGGCCACCGCGGCGCCGATCTTGACCAACCTCCCGCGGGTGACCCAAGCGATCCTCGAAGACCTCAATGGCGATGGCCGGGAAGATTTGATCGTCTCTGCCTTTGGCAACGTGATGGGGCGCTTCTCCTGGCATGAAAACCTGGGAGGCGGAAAATATACTGAACACGTGCTGCTAGATCGTCCCGGAGCCATTGCTGCCCAAGTTCTCGATTTCAACCAAGATGGTCGCCCGGATATCGGTGTGCTGGTGGCTCAGGAAACCGAATCCTTTTTCATTTTTCTCAACCGCGGAGCGGGGGAGTTCTCCATGCAAGTGGGATTCCAGCGATCTCCGCTCTTTGGGCATACGTCGTTCGATGTCGCCGACTTGGACGGTGATGGACGTCCAGACCTGGTGGTCACCAATGGCGACAACGGAGAATATGCCTCCCCCATCAAACGCTATCACGGCATCCGGGTTTACATGGGTCGACCGGATCTGACGTTCAAGGAGAGTTTCTTTTATCCGCTCAACGGGGCGTTCAAGGCTTTCATTCGGGATTTCGATCAAGATGGTCACCCTGAAATTGTCGCCATCTCGTATTTTCCCGACTACTCCAAGTCGCCGGAAGAAGGGTTCGTTTGCCTGGAGAACGGCGGCAATTTCCGGTTCGCAGCCGCCACCTTCAAGGAAAGCCTGGCAGGTCGATGGCTCACTCTCGACTGCGGCGATTTGGATGGCGACGGCGATGAAGACTTGGTCCTCGGATCCCACATTCATGGGCCCAGTCCGGTACCTGACCCCCTCAAGGCCAATTGGGAGCGCGATCGCATCCCCTTCATGATCTTGCGCAACACCACCGTAGATCGAAAGGGTCCATGAGGCGTGCTTTGGCCACCGGTGCGTATGCCCTATTGTTGGCAGCGCCCCGGCTACTATTTCTCGGGTTAGCGGACGTGCTCATCATCCCCTTGGTTTTGGCGGAAAAAGCGTCGGTTCCATCGAGTGCGGAAGCGGGCCAGCCAGGTCCGGGTTTTCGGCGATGGCGTCTGCCGGTGCGCGGCGCTTCAGGTGGTGGAGTCGGTGCGGGCTTTCGTGCGGTGGAATCGGGTCGCTCCGGCATTCAGTTCACCAACCGCCTCGAGGAAGCTTCAGCGGCCCGGAACCGCATCCTCGAAAATGGCTCGGGCGTGGCGTTGGGCGACGTCGATGGCGACGGCCTGCCGGACCTCTACTTGTGCAGCCTGGAGGGTACGAATGCGTTGTACCTCAACCGCGGTGGATGGCGCTTCGAGGAAGCATCGAAAACAGCCGGAGTGGATTGCTCGGGTCAGCGATCCTCCGGATGCCTTTTGGTGGATGTGGATGGAGACCGCGATTTGGACCTGCTGGTGAATGCTTTGGGCGGCGGCACGCGCTTGTTTCTCAACGACGCGTTGGGCCGATTCACGGAGTCGACCAACAGCGGTTTTGCTCGGCGTCTGGGAGCGACTTCCATGGCCGCGGCCGACATCACCGGGGACGGTCTCCCGGAAGTTTATGTAACCAATTACCGCACGACGACTTATCGGGATGGATTCGATGGGGCCAAGCCGTCCCTGCGGGTCGTGGACGGAAAACCCGTCGCGGTTCCGTCTTCGCGGTTTGGAGCCACGCGGGTCCGTGGGGGCGGCGTCATGGTCAACGAGCGTGGGGAAGTGGATGTCCTCTATCGCAACAAGGGAGGGGGCGTCTTCGGCCCGATTTCTTGGACGGCGGGAGCGTTTATGGATGCCCGAGGCCAAGCCCTCACGGAGGCCCCGCATGATTGGGGTCTCAGTGTGGCTTTCCGTGATCTCGACGGGGATTTGCAGCCGGAAATTTATGTTTGCAATGACTTCCTGCTTTCGCGGGATGCCTTCTGGCGCAACACCGGCAGCAAGGGTTTTCAGGCCGTCATGCCCGAGGCCATCCGGCAGATTTCCATGTCCTCCATGGGGGTGGATTTCGCCGACATCAACCGGGATGGTATCGACGACTTCGTGGTGGTGGACATGCTCTCGGCCGATCCGGCGGCCCGCCAGCGTCAGCGCGCTAATCACCTCACCGCTTTCGACTGGCCGACGCATGATCCTGCGTTCCGACCGGAGATGTCGCGCAACACCCTCTTCTTGGGCCGTGGCGATGGCACCTATGCGGAGATCGCGCAAATGGCGGGAATTAGTGCCACCGATTGGTCTTGGTGCCCGATCTTTGTGGACGTGGATTTGGATGGGTTCGAGGACCTCATCGTGGGCACGGGCAATGACCATGACGTGCTGGATGCCGACCTCCTCCGGGCGGTGCGCGGAGCCAACGGTCGTGACGCCTCGGGCGATGCCGTGGAAAACCTGCGCCGCTTCCCTCGTCTGGAGACGCCGATGGCCGTGTTCCGCAATCGCGGTGATTTGACCTTCCAGAACATGGCGGGGGCCTGGGGATTGTCCCTGCCGGCCATTCGGCACGGCATGGCCTTGGCCGATCTCGATCAGGATGGCGACTTCGACTTGGTGGTGAACCGGCTGCAAGGGCCGGCCGAGATCCATGAAAACATCAGCACGGCGCCTCGGGTCGCGGTGCGGTTGCGCGGCCTGGCACCGAACACCGGGGGCATCGGTGCGCGAATCCGTTTGTTGGGCGGGCGAGTGCCATTGCAAAGCCAGGAGATGATGAGTGGCGGTCGATATCTTTCGTGTGACCAAGGCCTGCGGGTTTTCGCAGCGGCGCCCACCGGATCCATGAGGCTGGAAGTGCATTGGCGCTCGGGGAGATTTTCCCGCATCGAAGGCGTCGAAGCGGATTGTCTGTACGAAGTCGATGAGGTCGCTTCATCCGCTTCAGCCGGGTCGGTTCTGACTCCGAAGCTCGAATCCATCCAAAGTCTCTTCACCGATGCCAGCGCCGTGTTGGCCCATGTCCATGAGGATCCTCCCTTCGACGATTTCCAGCTCCAGCCGCTCTTGTCGCGCAAGTTGAGCGAGTTGGGTCCGGCACTGGCCTGGTTCGATCTCAATGGCGACGGAGCTGAAGACTTGTTGGTGGGAAGTGGAGCCGGAGGAATGCCGGCCGTTTTCCACGGGGACGGTCGGGGTGGATTGACCCGACAGGCGGATTCGGTTTTGGCATTGCCGTCGCCCTTGGACACGACTGGCATCGTCGGGCTCCACCTAGGGGGTGGTCGGCGGGAAGTGGTGGTCGGAATTGCTTCTCAGGAGGATCCGGGATCGCAGCGGCCCCGCGCCCGCGTTCGGGTCATCGGCGCCCCAGATTCGGAACCGCTCCTGCCGGAAGCGGTGGCATCGTCAGGACCCGTTGTCGCCGGTGCGGTGGGAGGAGTTGGGAGCCTCGTTCTCTTTGTCGGTGGACGGTGCATTCCGGGGCGTTATCCCGAGGCGGCAGACTCAGCGCTTTGGGTCCGTGAAGGTGACCGATGGAAAGCCCATCCGGCCGCCAACGAGGTGTTCCGTTCGGTAGGCTTGGTCAGTGGGGCCGTGTTCACGGATCTCGATGGGGATGGGAATTCGGAGTTGGTGCTGGCCTGTGATTGGGGGAGTCCGAAAGTGTACGCTTGGGTCCAAGGGGTTCCGGTAGATCAGACCCGCGAGTGGGGACTCGAGGGTCTGAGCGGTTGGTGGAACTCGGTCCAATCCGTCGACTGCGATGGGGACGGGCGCATGGATTTGGTGCTCGGCAATCTCGGGCGTAATTCCCGTTGGCAAGACTACTTGGCCCGGCCCGCTCGGGTGTATTACGGAGAGGCCGACGGCGACGGTCGGCTGGAACTGCTCGAGGCCTTTTGGCATGATGGTAGTCAGAAATGGCTGCCGTGGCGGGATGCCGAGACCGTGGGGCGATCATTCCCCGGTCTCTCGGAGCGTCTGCCCACGTTCCGCGCCTATGGTCAGGCTTCCATTGACGACATCCTTGGCTCCCGGGCTGCGGATTTCCGCCGCCGCGAAGCATCCACCGGCGACTCGATGGTGCTGTTGAACCGAGGTGGTCGTTTTGAGCGTCGGCCTCTGCCCATTGAAGCCCAGATGGCCCCGGTGTTTGGGGTCGCGGTGGCTGATTTCGATGGCGATGGTCGAGAGGATCTGGCCCTGGCTCAGAATTTCTTTGGCGTGGAGCCAGAGACCTCCCGGTTCGATGCGGGGCGAGGGTTGATCCTGATGGGCCATGGGGATGGGTCCTTCCGCCCCCTCGACGGGACTCGCTCGGGCGTCATCGTCTGGGGAGAACAACGAGCCGTCGCCGCCGCGGATTATGACGGCGATGGGCGGACCGATTTGGCTCTCAGTCAAAATCGGGGTGCGACGCGCCTGTTTCGGAACACTGGAGGTCGGCCGGGGTTGAAGGTGCGGTTGGAAGGCGGTGCGGACAATCCATCAGCGATCGGTGCCCAAGTGCGATGGGGCCGGGAAGGGCGTTTTGGGCCGGCGCGGGAAATCCATGCGGGTGGCGGCTATGGGTCGCAGGATTCGGCCGCACTGGTACTGGCATCGACTGAAGCCCCAGCGATTCTGAAGGTCCTTTGGCCGGGAGGGGTTTCAACCGAGAGTGCCCTGCCTGAGAATGCTCGTGAGGTTCAGGTGCGGCGTGAAGGTGCCTCGGCAGTGCTCACTGTGGTGCGCTAACAAAAAGCCTTATGCTGTTAGAGGAGTCTCGAACCCAGCCGGGCGGGAACTCATCAGCGCAGACGGAGTCGCAGGCGGAAATATCTCTGAGCGTCGGTGCTGACAGGGACCGTCCAGCGGAGCGTTTCGAGGCCATCGCCAAAAACCGGAATTCCCGAACCACTGGTCATTGGGATGGGCTGCCACTGTTCCAGATTGCTAGACTGTTCCAAGAAGGCGTCGGCTCGGTCGGCCGACAGGGGATGGGCGAGGGACAGACTGATAGCACCGTCGCTCCCCAACCGGAAGGAGGAGCGATGCAGGGTGGGTTGGTCTTGGGGGTCGGTGTCGCTGGTTCCTTGGAAGTATTCCTCCAGAGCATTCCATCCGTCACCGTCGCCGTCGGTCGTTGGGGAACCGAGGAAAGGCCGGGAATCCGAGGTGCCGGGAGTGCCGCCGGTGACCGTGCTAGGGCGCCATTGGGTTGCTTGGGCGGGGTCGCGGCCTTCGGTGGAGGTTCGCAAAGTGAGGGATGAGCCACGCCCGTCGGCTTCGGTGGGCCACGGCGGCGAATCGTCGTAGGAGGTGAGCACAATCAATCGGCCTGAGGGGGCCAGCAGACGCACGGTTCCACCGCCGTGGCTCAGGCGTCCGGAGAAGGGGGCGAGGACTCGAGGGAGTCGACCGTAGCGAGCCTGGAATGCCACGGGGTCGGCGATGAACACGGCCCGCTCGCCGGGTCTGAGGATGGCGCCACTCGGGACCACGGCGTCGATGTCGCCCGACAAGCGGCTCCCGCCGATCAAGGCCCAATGGTTCGTGCCCCGATGACTAATTTCGACGAAGGACTCGGCGTCGTTGGTGCTCGGGTGATAGTGAATCTCGCTGACCTCCAGGTCGGTCTCGGCAGCGACGGTTTCTGGGGTCAGAAAGAGTGCTTCGCTCCCAGCGGAGGCGCCTGAGCCAATGCGGCGTTGGGCTCGGATTCGCAAGGAATGTCCGAGGGAAAGGGGCTCTGTGTAGGCAAGGGCGGTGTGGGTGGGTTGGCCGTTTGAGGTCAGCGGATCCGAGCCGTCGGTGGTGTAGAAAAGGTCGGAGCCTCCGCTCAGGGTGATCCGGGTTCCGGTCGGTAACACACCGCCGGCAGGATTTAAGGTCACGGCCGGGGTTGGGATCGGTGTCTCGAGGCCGACCCGCCGGAAGCGGGCTAGGGCGATGGCGTGGATCCGGGGCCAATAGGTGGTCTTCATCCAGGCCATTTCGGTGATCCAGTCGCTGCGTTTGAGGGGCGTGGTCTGTCGGCTGTCGCCCCAGCGCGCCGACTCCGCGACGATGCTGCGGTCGATTTCGGCCTGGCGACGCTCCCAACGAGCGCTGTTTTGTAATGGGGTCAGCAGACCGAAGCCTTGCGTGAGTTCGGAGACGCGCGCGGCGAATCGGGCGCGAAAACGGGCGTTCTCGCGGAGCTTGGAGTAGAGGAAGGCGGGGGAATCCTTGGGTCCGCTGACCGACTCGAAGGCTTCGCCCGTGTAGGTCTTGGTTTCGGTCAGAGAGAGGTTCGAGATTTCTTGGTCCCAGGTGAAGAAGCGGAATCCGCCGCGGTTGCCATCGCGACTGCGGGCGCTCCACCAGTTGTGGTTCGGCCAATCAATGGCGCCCGAATAAATGTGGAGGATCATGTAGTCGATGAGGCTGTCCACCTCCAGATGGACCGGCATGGCTGGGTCGCGAGTGCCGTCACTCCGTCGACCCTGAAGTTTCCAATAGGCCGCATCGGAGCTGAACCCGGATGTAGCCAAGGTCATCATGGCGTCCCACGCCGTGCGATGGCCGCTCTCCACTTCACCGACATCCTTGATGATGTCGTAGTCGTCCGGACTTCCGCCGAAGTTTTCCGACAACCAGGCCGCTTCGGTTCGCTCGGCCAGATTGTATTGCCCCCAGTAAAGTCCGTTGAGAAACAGATGCACGTAGCGGCTGTGTCCGCAGGGCCAGCCCAGAGCCTGCTGGGTGTCTTTCATCCAGACATCCCGGAGGTAGGTGGCCTTCTTGCGGGTCCAAGGTGTGGCATCTTCGACGGCCCAACTATCGGTGGATGAGGCTCGCAAGGTGAGTTCGTCGAACGAGGTGACCCGGGTGTCGTTAAACAGCGGGAATCGGAGTCGGGAGGGGCCGTAATCGCGGGAGAAATTGAGGCGGAAACTGTGTTTACGCGCATGCCAGTGTTGTCGGCTCAGACCGCCGTGAATCCGCAGTCCGGCGTCGATCTGGAAGCCGGGTCGTGGGCTCGACTCAGAGCCTGCGGGCTCGAGCCACTCGGCCGACGCGGGTCGAACCCACTGCGACCCTTGGCTCGC
>JGI12421J11937_10000544_pt1 | contig 14804 bp, 14 predicted proteins | sample LakErihyJuly2011_2_FD_11937 | JGI IMG/M metagenome (IMG submission 11937)
GAAACGACGCGGTCACGGGCGTCGTAGGCGTAGGTGGCGGTGCGGCCGGCCGGATCGGTGGTGGCGGCGACGCGTCCTTGGGCGTCGCGCACGATGGTGGAGGTGGCCCAGCCGGCGCCGTCGCGCACGCGCACGGAGGCCAGGCGGGCGTTGGCGTCGTAGGTGAACTCGGTGCGCAGGCCGGCGAAGGAGACGTGGGCGGTGGCGAGGCCCTTGAGTGGGCCGGAGGCGACGCGTTCCCAGGTCTCCTTGGCGTAGGCGGAGCTGGGCGAGGCGACGAGCTCGCCGGGGGCGGTGTCGTGGGAGAAGAGCCCGGCGTCGAAGGCGCGGGTGACGCCGGCGGTGGAGGGGCCGGACCAGGTGAGGTCGAGGCGTTCGGGGCCGCCGACCTGGGTGTGGAGGAGGCGGAAGGCGTGGTCGCCGGCGGACAGGTTCAGGGTGACGGTGGCGGCGCCGCCCTGCCAGGTGGAGCGCAGGACCTTGACGCCGTCGAGGTAAAGGACGGCCTCGTCGTCGGCGTTCAGGACGATGCGGTGGGAACCGGCGACGGGCACGCGCAGCCAGCCGGTGAGGCGCTGGCCGCCGCTGACGCCGAGCTTGGCGGGGGCGGCGACGTCCTCGCCGGGGACGGCGGCGATGGTGGCCAGCGTGGTGGCGGAGGTTGTCGTGAAAAGTTCCTTACGCAGGCCGGGGGCGCGCAGGGAGGCCGCGGGGGCGGCGGCGCGGCGCAGGCCGACCTCATGGGAAAGGGGCTGGCCCGTGGCGTCGTAGCTCCAGCGTTCGGAGAGGCCGTCGAGGCCGGTGGCCACGAGAGGGCGGGCGGACGCGTCGCGAGACCAGGAGCGGGCGGAAGGGGCGCCGCGCGGGGCCTCTTTGGTGAGGTTGCCTTGGGCGTCCCAGGTGTAGTCGGTGGTGACGGACTGCGGCGTGGTGAGCCACGGGGGCGTGCCGCGGGCGACGGCCAGGTAGTTCGAATAGGGCGTGAAGGTGCCCTGCGCTTCCTTCACCCCGGAAACGGCGGCGAAGGCGGAGGCGGCGGAGGTGTCGAAGGACCAGGAGCGGTAGGCGGTGGACTCGCTGGTGCCGTCGACGAAGCGCAGGGAGGAGCCGCCCTCGTGGACCAAGCGCCAGGCGGCGGAGGTGGCGCCGGAGTTGCCGCCGTTGGCCACGGCGAAGGCGACCTGACCGGCGCCGTTGCGCACGGTGCGCACGAGGGCGCTGGCCTGCGGGTAGTAGGTGATGCCTAGGGCGGAGGTGGTGGAGGAAAGGGAACCGATGTTGGTGGTGAGGGCGAGGGTGCGGCGGGCCTTGCCGGGATCGGCGGCGGCGTCGTCGAGGGAGACGGCGACGTTGGAGCCGGAGACGGAGCGGGTGAAGGAGGCGACGGCGCCGTCGGGCTGGGTGGAGGAGACGAGGAAGCCGCCCTGGTCGTAGGCGTACGAGAGGGAGCGTCCGCCCGGGAGCGAAACGGAGGAAACGGCCCAGCGGCCGGAGGGCAGGCGGGTCCAGGCGAAGGCGAGCGCGTTGCCCCAGGAGTCGGTGGCGGTGGCGACGCGGAAGCGGTCGTCGGGGCCGAGGGCGCCGGTGTCGTCGTAGGCGAGGGAGGCGCCGCGGCCGGAGACGTCGCGCCAGCCGGTGAGGCGGCCGAGGAGTCCGCCGGAGGAATCGGCGATCAGGCCGAAGGTCCAGACGCGTCCGTCGAGGCCCTCGAACTCGGCCGAAACGGCCGAGGCGGGGAGCATGGTGGGGACGCCGGAGGCGTCGAGGAGGCGCAGGTGGCGGCCGACGCCCAGGGCGGTGTCGCGGAGCACCTCGCCGTCGGGGGTGAAGTAGACCTCCGTCTGCCAGGAGGGGTGGAAGAGCTGGGCCCGGGGGGTGCCGTCCGTCTGTGTCCACAGCGAGAGGGAAAAGTCCAGGGGGGAGAAGACGCACGGGCCGAAGGAGGAGCGCTGCGTGGCCTCGCGGAAGCGGTGCACGCGGCCCCACCACAGGCGCGTGCCGTCGCCGGCCCCGCCGCCCGCGCCGCCGCAGGAGAGGCAGCCCGCCCCGGCCGAGTCCCCGGGGGCCTTCCACTCGAAGGCCCAGTGCCGGTAGTTCATCATCTGCACGTCGATCGAACTCTTGCCGGTGACCTTGGAGTTGGCCCCGAGTGCGGGATCGGTCGGAGAACGTTCGGTCGCTCCGCCGATGCCGTCCAATGGACAGTCCATGCGCATCACGAAGCCGCCGATCTCGGAGTTGCAGCAGATGCGGATGGCCTCCCAATAGGCCTTGTCGACGAAGGCCTGCTTGGCCAGCTCGGGCTGGGTCTCGGAGGAGATGCTGCCCGCCACGACCATGAGCGGCAGAATGACGAGCGCCAGCGTCACCCTCCGCAACCAACCGGAAAAACGAGTACGCAAGGCGGCAAGGCCGCGGGGGCGAGCGGGACGCATCACCGTATGACAAACCGGGCCCGTGGGCCTGTCCATCCCATAGCAACATAAACGAGAAAATAATATACCTATACGAACAGGGCGACGTTCCAGACATTTGGTATATTGGCTAAAACCTAGTCCACGGTTGACGGAACTTGCTGGTTGAAGTTTACAGAAACACCCCCTGTTCATGAGCCGCCCGGCGACTGAGAACCCCTACCCTCTCCTGGTTCTGATTCCGGCGGATAGGTTCGTCTATAGATGCGGACAAGGGGATGTTGCGAGAGCATCGCTATCCATGGAAGCAGAGGCGCCCTTCCCCGCCGACCAACTATCGATCGCGAACCGCAACCAAGGGGACAACTACATCATCTCGGCAGGCTGGTCCAAGCGCTGCCTACCCGAAGGAAGCCCGTTGCTTTCAATCGCAACACCCTTGGTTCCTTTGCCAGCCGACCCTGACTGGTCAACGGGAGCGACCATAACGACTTCCGAAGGCGCATTCAGCGTTCGCAAAAACGCCGGGAGCTCGGTGCCGACGGAGGTCATCTTGGACGTACCTGCCAGCGAAACCAACCAACCCGCAGTCCGACTGACTTCCGCCTCCATCGACAAGGATGGCATGGCGTGCTTCGCCTGGGAGTGGCCGGAAGGAAAAGAAACCATCCGCGTGACGGCGGAAAACCTCGCTTCATGCGACCCGAGAACACGTCTCGGCGGTTCCGCAAACCAGCGGTTCCGTAAACTGGCAGTCTTCAGGAAAGCGACCGCCCTCCTGCCATACGCAGCCGTAGTGCTCGTCATCTTCGCAGCTGCGGACATCACGCTTGGACTAACCAACTCCTTGCAGTCAGAGCAACTGCAGGCAGGCGAACCGGCCGCACTGCAGGCCCAGAAGGAATTAGAACGCGCACGCTTGGTCTCTTCGCTCAACGGCGATGGCGCCTTTGCACACCTGTCGGCGCTCAACGCGACGCGACCCGACGGGATGACCTGGCAATCCTTCTCCACCGATGGCTCCCGGATACTGGTCCGAGGATCCGCGACGGACGCGGCCGACGTGGACCGATTTCGCAGCGCAGCGATCGGCTCAGGATGGTTTAACTCAGCGACCATCACCCGAGCCAGCATCGGCGCCGGCGGAGGATCCTTCGAACTGACCGCTGAACCTAAAGCCGGACTCGGCAGCAAGACGCCATGAGCCCGCTTCGGCCTGTCATCACCTTACTGCTAACGATGGCCTGCTTGTTCGTCGCAGGTGACGTTTGGTCACGCTGGTCGGAACGCGCCGACCTCAAGTCCAAGCAGGCTTCACGTGACACGATGCCCAAGGCACCTGCCATCGATGAAGCCATCATCAAGAAAGCCGAAGGCATGACTCCGGTGGGTGCGCTTGCTGTGGTGTCGGATGCGGCCAAAGCCGCAGGCATCCAAGGCGAGGTGGCTCCAGTCTCTTCGACCAAGCGTGGACGCGGCACCGTCCATCGGGTGCGCCTCAATGCACCGGCGACCCACCTGAACAACGCGACCAAGCTCGCCGACAACATGCCGGCCGCCTGCTACCCTTCTTCGCTACGCATCGACTCGACCGGCTCAGACGGCCGCATCGACCTCGTCCTCGAATGCGAAGTACTCCAACTCGACCCATGAATTCCCGTTTCATCCTCGCGCTCCTACTGGCCGCGGCCACGCACGCCGCCGAACCCGCCCCCGCCGGTACGGTTCGCCTGGCGCTCTCCGATGAAGACTTGCCGCAAGCCCTCGCCCTCTACGGAAAGCTAGCAGGAGTGACGGTGATTTCATCCCCGGGACTACCCATGACCCGCATCACGCATGAGACCGCTACACCGATGACGCCCGTCGTCGCGGCAGCCGCACTCGAAAGCCTGCTCGCCGTCAACGGGGTAGCCCTCGTCCCTGCTGGCCCTGGCACGGTCCGAGCTGTCCCGGCAGCCCGAGCGGCGAACGAGGCACCCGAATTCATCACAGGCGAGGTCGCCAGCCTACCTGCGAGCCAACGCGTGGTGACCCGCATGTTCCGTCCTTCCAAGGTATCCGTCGCCCAAGCGGAGACCGTGCTGCGGGACCTTTCCACCCCTGGCTCGTCGAAGGTTCAAACGCTCGCTTCAGCGGGCACGCTGCTCGTCACGGATTCGCTCACGAACATCCAGCGCATGGACCGGATCCTCAACCTGATCGAGAAGGAATCCGCCGTGAAGACCATCGAACTCAAAGCGGCGCGAGGAAGCGATCTCGCCCGTGAATTCAAAAGCCTGCAGACCGGGGCCCTGCGCGACCGCGTCGGCGCCGAAATTTCGGTGGAACCGCTCGGCGACGGTAGCCGCGTACTCGTCACCGCCCCCGCCGCTCGCCTGGAGGAAACCATCGCGCTCGTCGCCGAACTGGACAAAGCTCCAGGTTCGTCGGTCAAGACGGAGGTGCACCTACTCAAGCAGGCCGATTCCGCGGATGTCGCCGCGCTGGTGAAGGAAATCGCCACCGGAGGCCGGGCGATGCCCGGCGCCCAGAAGGCGGACGCCAACCAGTTCAGCCAAGGGTTCTCGGTCTTCCCCGACAAGCGCTCCAACTCGCTCGTGGCCGTGGGCCTGCCTTCCGACCAGGAACGCCTGCGCGAACTCCTGAGGAGCCTCGACTCGCGTCTGGCTCAGGTGCGCATCGAAGTCGTCATCGCCGAAGTGACGCTGGGCGATGGCGAAGTCAGCGGTCTCGCCGCCCTAGGGATCACTGACGCAGTCGGCTCATCCTCGTTCAACATGTCGACCGATAGCGTACCCGGAGCCAGCTCCCCTGCGCTCACGTTGCGCGGCACCACCGGCCCCCGTTCGCTGCAGGCGGTGCTAGGTATCGCCGCCCAGAACACCCGCGTGAAGGTGCTGTCCACGCCTACGGTCGTCACCTCGCATGCATCGCGAGCCATCGTAAACGTCAGCCAATCCCAACCGATCGTAACCGGTTCTCAGTCCGACCTCGCCTCCGCGACGGTGAGCCGCTCGACGGTCACCTACCGCGACATCGGCATCAAGCTTGAGGTGACGCCCCGCGTAGGTTCCGACCGTTCGGTGCAGATGCAGGTGTCCCAACTCGTCGAGAACATTGTCGGAACAACGACCATCGACCGTAACGAGCAACCCATCATCGGCAAGCGTGAGGCCTCGTCGCAAGTCACCGTCGCGGATGGCGGCGTAGTGGCATTGGCCGGCCTGCGTGCCTCCACCGAACGTAAGGTGGAATCCAAGGTCTGGCTGCTCGGTTCAATACCGCTCCTGGGCAACCTGTTCACCTCGAACCAGAACGTCTCGGAGACGCGTGAACTCGTCATCCTGCTACGTCCCACCGTGGAATCAGGCGACAACCTCGCCCCCTCGGCGACACGCAAGGACGAGGCGTCCAAGAGCGCCCAAGAAGCCCTCGCCCCTCGATGATCGGCGCCCTCGCCATGCTCGCGGCAGCGACGCCCGTACCGCCGGTCACCACCCTGAACGAGCGGCCCCCGTTCGGGCGCTCCATCACGACCGCGACCACCGAACCGGGCTCGCCTCGCCTGACGGGCATCGTCACGACGCCTAACGGGCCCATCGCGAGCCTCAAGGATCCGGCGAGCGGCTTGGCTTCATGGGTATCAGTCGGAAGTTCGTTTGCAGGCTGGACGCTGGAATCCGTGTCCGATGACCTCCGTTCTGCGTCGCTACGCAAGGACGGGAAGGCCGTATCGGTTTCCCTGCCTAAACCTGGCTCGCAACCGAACACCTCCTCTTACGTCGCACCTGCTGCTTTCACGCGCACGGAGCAGCCACAACCCAAACCCGCCTCGCCACCGCCCCCGGAGGAAACCATCCAGCGGCAAAGGCTCCGCGTCCCGCAGCGATGAGCGCCACCCTCGATCGATCCGTCTTGCAACGGCGGCGCGCCCAAGAACTAGGAATCCGTCCCGAGCAAGCCGCGCCGCTCATCGCCAAGGAAGCAGGGCTCACTTTCTCCGCGGAGCCCGATTGGCATCACGATCCGGCGTCCGTCGCGCCGCTGGCGTTCCTTTCCTCGCTCCACGCCTTACCGCTCAACTGCACGGATGGCGTGGCACTCGCCACCACCTGGGCACCGGACGCCTCAATCGAGGCTTGGGCTCGCGCCACCCTTGGCATCAGGCCGACATGGGTAATCGTTGCGGCCCCCGCCTTGGATTCGGCGTTCGCCGCACGCTTTGGCGTCGCCGCCGCCACGCTGGAGGGAACCGAGGACCTGGCCCCGCAGGAAGTCGACATCGAGGACGACGCTGGTGACGACGCCGCGGCCGCGAAACTGGTCGAAGGATTACTCTCCAGGGCCGCGGGCGAAGGCGCCACGGACATCCATGTCGAACCATGGGGACGGGAATTGGCCATCCGCATGCGCGTGGACGGGGAACTTGAAGCGGTCCCCCTTCCCTCTGGAGCCTCCGCCCTTCGTCGTTCGGTGGTGGCCCGACTAAAGGTCATGGCCAAGCTGGACCTTTCGGAACGTCGCACGCCACAAGACGGACGGTTCACCGCGGAGACGGGCGGGCGTCGCTTCGACGTTCGCGTATCGACTTTACCGGCGGTCCATGGCGAGAGCGTCTCTCTCCGCCTGTTGGAGACGGAATCTACTCCGCCCGTGCTGGCCGAACTCGGGCTGCCGTCCGCGGCCCTCTCCGCTTTCTCCGAGGCCACGGCGTCCCCTCACGGCATCATCGTCGTGACCGGCCCGACAGGTTCCGGCAAGACGACCACCCTCGCCGCACTCATGCGTTCCGTGATGAGGCCTGGCCTGCGGGCAGTGACGGTCGAAGATCCGGTTGAACGTGAATTGCCGGGCGCTGTCCAAGTCCAGGTACGTTCGGAACTCGGGCTCGGCTTCGCGCAGGTTCTACGTAGCGTGCTCCGACAAGACCCAGACCTCATCCTAGTCGGTGAGATCCGGGACCGGGAAACCGCCGACATCGCCGTCCGCGCCTCGCTCACCGGACATCTTGTGCTCACGACCCTGCACGCCAACGATTCCGCCGGAGCCGTCGAACGCCTCCGCGACCTGGGGGTCGAACCTTTCCTCCTGGCTTCGTCGCTCCGGCTCGCGGCCTCGCAACGCCTCGTGCGCAAGATTTGTCCAGAGTGCGCAAAGAAGCCAGTCCTCTCGACCGAACTCATCGCAGCCGCCGGAAGAGCCTTGGGGCGCACCCCAAAACCGGAAGGACTCCGCGAAGGCGCGGGTTGCCGATTCTGCCGTGGCGGCTACCGCGGCCGCACCGCCATCGCCGAAGCATTGCGGGCCTCCGCCGCCGTCCGCGCCTTAATCGCAAACCGCGCCTCGGCCACCGAGGTCCGGACCTTGGCGATCTCCGAAGGCATGGTGACCTTGCCGGAAGAAGCCCTCCGCGCCGCCGAAGCCGGCATCACCACCTTGGCCGAAGCAGCCCTGCGCTGCGCGGACGCCCATGGCTGATTTTCGCTGGAAGGATAATCAGGCAAACACTGGAACGGTACGTGCAAGTGACCGCAGGGAGGCTTTGCGGTCATTAGCGGCCCGCGGAATCGAGCCTTCGGAACTCCTCGAGGACAAGACTTCCGCACAGCAAAAGAGAAAAGGCAGCGTCGAAGCAGCGTCCGACCTCGTATCCCGTCTTAAGCCCCTTTTGAAATCGGGCCTCACCGCGGGCGAAGCCCTGCGCACGACATCCAAGCGCAGCGCCGACCCAAAGACGGCGTCGCTCGCCAAGGAGATTTGGCAGGAAACCGCATCAGGCATCCCGTTGCATGCGAGCGTTGGCACAGAACGCGGCTTCCCGTCGCACGCCTCCGCTTTGTTGCGGGCCGGCGAGGCTGCCGGCGACCTCACGACTGCTTTCGAATCCCTCGACGCCTTGATGCGACGGAGGAAGCAGGCGCGGCAGGCGGCGCTAGCGGCCATCGCCTACCCTGCCCTGATCGCATGCATGGCCTACGCGGTCCTCGTGCTCTTCGTCACCCTGCTCCTGCCCAAGCTCGAAGAAGTCGCGATGGCCGCAGCGCAGACACCGGGGCAACCTACCGGAGGCTTGGCGGCGGCCTTCGCTCGGCAAGCTGTCATCATCGTCCCCATCGTCACAGCCATCATCGCGTCGGCATCCCTCTGGATCGGATCCTCACGTTCTTCGGCGAGCGCCAAGGCTCGCAAGGATGCTTGGTTGCTCAAGGTGCCGGTGCTCGGCCAGCTCATCGGGCTATCTGCCCGTGCCGAAACCTGCGCCGTACTCGCTTCGCTGCTCCGCGGAGGCGTACCGTTGTCCGAAGCGATGGGACACGCCGCCGAGGCCTGCCCCAACCTCCACCTCAAGGAGTCGCTGCGCCGCGCCCGTTCGGACGTGGCCGGAGGCGAACGACCTTCGACCGCGCTGCTGGCCCGAGGATTTCTCCCTGCGCGGGATGCGGACGCCCTCGCCGCCGGCGAGGAATCGGGCGCCATCGCGGATTCCCTAGCGGGGCTTGCCGCCGCGCTCGCGGAGGAACGCGATGCCGCCCAATCCTCCGCCATCCGACTGCTTGCCGGCGGCCTGATGATCGCGGCGTTCCTCGTCGCCCTGGCCTGCGCCATCGCCGTCGCCTCCGCCCTGGCCTCCGCCGGGGCCGGCATGCTTTCACCATGAAACCTAACGAACCCACCGTCACCCGCCGCCGAGGCTTCACGCTTGTCGAGGTGCTCGCCGCCCTCGCCCTCGTCGTCGTCGTCGCCGCGCTGCTCGCGGCCAACCTCCCCGGGATGCTCCAATCCGGAAAGGTGCAGGCAGCCCGACAGGCCGTGAAGACCTCCTTCGACGGCCCCATCATGGCCTTCGAATCGGCGACCGGAGCGGCGCCATCCACCGAGCAAGGCCTCGCCGTACTCCTCAAGGCCGATCCAGCCCGCGGCATCCCCGCCCCGCTGCTTCGCTCCGAGAGTTCCCTGCTCGACCCGTGGGGGCGCCCCTACAAGTACCGGCACCCCGGAACGCACAACGCCCATGGCTGGGACATCTGGAGCCTAGGACCTGAAGGTCGCGAGGACAGCCCCGGCGTCATCGGCAACTGGGATGCGGGCAAGTAGGCACAGGCCTGGCCTAACCTTGGCCGAGGTCATCGCCGCTTTGGCGGTGCTGGCCGTGTTTGCTTTGGCCATCGCGCCGCTGATGAACCTACGTCTCGTTGGACAATCCATCGAGACGTCCGTGCGCGAAGCCTGCGCCGCGGCGTTCCGCAAGGCACGAGCCGAGGGAGAGCCCAGCCTGCTGCGAATCAGGGATGGGAAATTCGAAGCCGTCGACGCGAACGCGCAAATCATCGCCACGGTCAGCGCCCCGAAGGAAGGCGCGTTCATCCTGTCAGTCGCAAGGCCGTCCTCCGCACCTGGCACCAGCAACGTGGCCTACGCGCCGGTGACTTCGCTGCTGATCAGACCGGATGAAGGCAGCCTGCCTTTTAGGGTGCAGCTAAAGCGGACCGGTAAAGCCGGGTTTGACCTCACCTTCGACCCGCTCTCCGGGGAAGCCGAACGTCCGCGATGAGAAAGGGCTTCGCCATCGCGGAGGTGCTCGCCGCCATGTGCCTCCTGGCCATCGCCGCTGTCGGCATCAGCCAAGCGCTCTCCTCAGCAAGGGTGGCGCTCAAGCAGGATGGCGATACGGCAATCGCCCGACGTGCCCTCGGCCTATCCTGCGAAGCCGCCCTTGCGTGCAGGTCGACGGACAAGTTGCTCAAGGGCGGGTTGGTCGAAGCGGCGCCTGATGTGTTCGCAACCTGGAGCGCACGTTGCGAGGCCGGCCCCCAACCCAACCTCGTACGGATGACCGTCGCCTGCGAAACCAAGGGCAAGCGCATGGAGCACACCTTGATCAGGCCTAAACCGGAGGACGACCGATGAGCCGACGGGGATTCTCATTGGCGGAAGTCCTGCTCGCCACCGCGCTCGCCGCCGTCGCGCTCGGGGGCGGGCTGCTCATGGCTTCGGGCATGATGCGGGCCGCCGCGCCCTTGGCGAAGACGCAGGCCGAAGCCGCGCATGCCGATGGGCTCGACCGCTGGCTTGAGACCGCTTTCGCGGATAGGTCCGTATCGATACCGAACACCTTCTCCAGCCCCATGGTAACCTCGGAGCTGAGGATAGCTGACCCAACGGGACTCAAGGCCGGCCGCAGGTTGGCCTTCATCCCTGGCTCCGGCTTGTGGACCTGTGAGGAAGACGATGACTTCCGCCCCACGGGGTGGCTGAGGCTTTCCTCTTCGGCGACATCGCTCGAAGCGCTCTCAAAAGGCCCCAATGGTCGGACGGGGGGGATGCCCGCACGAGCGGGAGGCGAACCGCTCGCATGGGTTAAGGTAAAACTGCAAGGCGCCACGGAAATCACCGTCGCAACGGAGGGGCATGCCCATGCGCGCTAAACACCGCAGACGCGGCATGGCCATGGCAGCGGCCCTGGCCATCATCGCCCTTTGCGCGATCCTCGCGACCGCCCTACTTTCCTCCGCAGGCAAGATCCGCCGGGCGCATGACGCCGGCCCAAACCGTCCGCTGCTTCGGGCCGAATGCACCGCTGCGCTACGTTGCGCCTTACTGAAACCTCCCATCACTCCAGCGGCCTCGCCTTCCGCCTCATCGGCACGGACAGTCGTCGAAACCATCGACCTCCGCGGCCTGCTCCCGTTACGAACCATGGATGGGCCCAGCATGCAGACGCTCCTGCTGGCATGCGGAGTAAATCCACAGGAGGCCGGTCGAGCGGCGATCGCGCTTCTGGAAGGATACCGCAAGGACGCCCGCTATGGTCGAGTCCAACTCACTCCGGCCGAACTCTCGCATCTCAGTGGGCTATCGGACCCATCGGTGCTCCGGAAGCTTTCGTCATCCCTAAATGGATCGCTTGACGCCGAACTCAAGGTGGACCCTGCCCACTGCAGCGCCAGCGCTCTCGCCACCATCTGTGCGTTGCGTAACGCAGACCCGACGGTCACGGCACAGAAGCTCGCCGCCGGAGCCAAGCCCGAGGACCTATTCCAAACCGGCCCAGGCCCCGTCTTAGGCACGCTTCCCGAAACCTACCTGATCGTCGTTAAGGCTCAAAACGTCGCTGAAACATGCGTGATGTCCCAAACCCTGAAACGAACCGCCAGCGGATGGGAAAGCCGATGACGATTCCTTTACTTCACGAGGCTTAACTGAATCCTGCAGGCAGCGACCAGAGTGGTCCGGACTTACTCCGTTCCCGAGGCAATGCCCCTGACCGCTCCCCTTTCATCTGAAAATCACGCTGGGAAGAAGAACCCCCAGCTGGTTCCCCCTTGCCAGACATTCATAGCCAAGGGACGATAGCAGCATGCGCCTCCCCCGCACAGCAGTCATCGTCGCTTCCATCGTGGCCATCGCGGCAGCCGCCTGGTTCATCTTCTCCGGCGACAAGCCCACGCAACACATCGACCCTACGACCGGACGGCTCGTAGGCGAAATCAAGCCAGCCGAACCCTCAAAGGTTCCTTCCGACCGAGACGAGGGACTGAAAATCGCCTTGGCCCAGATTGACGCCGAGATCAAGGATCCCGAGACCCGCGACATCCTTCGACAGCATGCCATCGGCAGGATCAAGGGCTACGGCCAGAGCCAACCGATGGACCTCTCCCATCCTCAGGCCAAATCCGTAGCCGAGGCCCTGCGCACCGGCACGCACCCTGAACGCCTCAGCCCCCTGATTCCCGCCCGCAAGTTCGACCGTGCCGCCTTCCTCGCGAATCCAGACGACTACATGTCGGTCGCAGAACCCGGTCGCGTTTTCCAGGCTGCTCCTGCAGGCACCAATGTCCCTGCCCTGGTCGCGCTCACCCCTCGCCGCGTAAACGTCGACCAAGGCTCCGCCGTCACCCTTTCCGTCAAGGCGGAGGCGGGTATGCCCGTCACGTTCACCAGTTTCGACGGCGGGCTGTTCGGAAATGGCTTCGTCTCTCAGACCGTGATCACCGGCGCAGACGGGAAGGCTTCCGTCTCCTATCGAGGCGTCGAAGGGACCATCGCGAACTCCCAGATTCTGGCCTCCTGCCCCACCTGCTCCGGGCAGGCCAGGTTCACGGTATTCACCCGGGTGCCGGACTCCAAGTAGGTTAAACCACCCCACTCTTACCTAGTAAAAGGGTTCACTCGGACCTTTTAGATATAAACAGTTTTTTTGTTTATATTCACTTGCCTACAAGCTGTCGGATAGTTAAAGTGGCCAAATCCCACTAAATTCCATGTTGTCGTCTTTCTTAATCAGGAATTTCAGGTCCATCTTGGAGCTTAAGTTGGATTTTACCTATGGCGAAGGTAAGGCTCCGAACCGCCATCAAGAGCAGGAAATCATGCCTTTCCTAGAAGGGGGCAATAAGCAGCGACTCGTCCCCTGCATGGCCTTCTTTGGCGCCAACGCTTCCGGCAAGACCAACATCCTGCGATCCTTCGCCATCCTGAAGGGATTGATCAGAGGAGATGCCCCCCTTGCCGACCTGTTCGACCCGAATAGGCTCAATCGCAAGTTCGCTGACACCACCTTCGAACTCACCTTCCTGAACGGCGAAGACACCTTCAACTACAAGGTCACCTATGACTCTTCATCCATCAAGGAAGAGGCCTTGCTGAAGAACGGCTCCACCTGTTTCCGGATTCGCGAACTGAAGGCCGAGTTTTCGCCTGCCCTGCTCTCCGCGGCCTACTCCGAGGAAAAGCTGGCTGACATCATCCGTGTCGAATGCTCCGACGGAAACGGCAGGCAGACGAAGTCGTTCCTGCATCGCATCGGACAAGCCTACCCCGGGCTCAATGCCGACCTCAAGACGGCCGCGACCTACATCGGCAACCTCAACTACCAAGACAATCAGCACGGCATTCCCCTGCCGATCGCCGTAAGCATCCTGGCTTCCACGTTGAAGGGAGATCGGTCCGCAGCCCTTTCCGAGATCACCGACGTGGTCCGTCGGCTCGATATCGACATCCAGGGCATCGACATGGCCCAGCGGGAGGTCGACGAGGCCGAGATCCTGCAGCCTGGAGCCTTCCTTCAGATCAACCCGATGACCGGCGCACGCCACACCTTCCTTACCACCAGCACCCATAAGGACGTTGATGGCAAGACGGCCGTCTTCGACTTCATCAAGCAAGAGTCCGCGGGAACCCAGCGGCTGGCCGGCCTCATGGGGCTGGTCCTCTACACGCTCAGGACCGGCGGCCTGTTGGTCATCGATGAGATGGAATGCTCACTTCACCCCCTGCTCATGCGTGAAATCGTCCTCATGTTCAAGAAGCGCAGCCTGAACCCCCGCGGCGCCCAACTTGTGTTCAACACGCACAACACCGATATCTTGGACGACTCCATCCTGCGCCTCTCGGAGATTTCATTGGTTCGGAAGACCTTGGCCAACGGGACCATCGTCCGTCGCCTGATCGACATCAGGAAGGACGGCGAGGACATCCGCAATATCACCAACTTCCGCAAGCAGTACCTCGACGGACTCTACTCAGGGATTCCGCACCCTGCCCTCTAGCACGTGGCGACCACACGGCACATCTTCGTCTGTGAAGGAAGTTCAGAAAGGACTTACCTCCTGCGCCTGCAGAGTTTCCTGGAAAAGCTCCCGGCCACGAATGACGACGCGTGCCCCCGACTCATGTTCCTGTCGGCCGAACGTCATATCGCCGGCAGCGGCTACTTCGGGAACCTGAAAGCCAAGTATGCGCTGGCGCACAGGGAGAACCGGAATTCCAGCATCCAAATCTGGACGGACTTCGACCTCTACCACCGCAATGACGGCAAATCATCCGAACTCTACGCGAACAAACAAGGCCTGCCCGACTTCCTCTTCTCCTTCCACAACTTCGAGGACTTCATCGCCCTCCATACCTCCGGAGACGAATTCAGGGAATGGCTGAGTCTCGGAAACGAAGGCTATTTCGAGAACCCAGCCCCATCACCCGAGCACTCCGAGCTCATCAAGAAGATCGTAAAAGGATACCGAAAGGGGTCACTTCCCGCTGACTTCGTCACCAAGGAACGCCTCATGAACCTCAAGGCGAACCTCTCATTTCAACCTAAGTCCAATCCTCATAGGCTTCAGAACATCGGGAAATTCGCGGACTTTCTTGTCGGGCAACTAGAACGGCATCACCCGGAAGTATTTCGATAAGATCAGGCCTGCTCCCAAGGAGGAAACCAAACGCTCCTTTAAATTATAATACACTTAGGTGTTTTCCGGGATGGACACTTCCACGGGCCCGGTTTGTCATCCGGTGATGCGTCCCGCTCGCCCCCGCGGCCTTGCCGCCTTGCGTACTCGTTTTTCCGGTTGGTTGCGGAGGGTGACGCTGGCGCTCGTCATTCTGCCGCTC
>JGI12421J11937_10000545_pt1 | contig 14789 bp, 9 predicted proteins | sample LakErihyJuly2011_2_FD_11937 | JGI IMG/M metagenome (IMG submission 11937)
AAAGTATACTAGAAAGACTAAATAATCGGTAAGTTGTAATGTGTTCATGTTGGTTTTTTTTTGGTTAATTATTATTTATTGTTTTTTGTACTTCTAATTTTTTGTTCCCATTTCTAGGCACTAGCCATGGCTTCTTCTAGAGTAGAAACTGTTTTCCATCCTAGAATTTTATTCGCCTTATCCGTATTGGCGTAAGCCGAAACCACGTCACCTTCCCTTCTCTCCACAATTTTATAAGGCAATTTTTGGCCGCTCACTTTTTCAAAAGCGGTAATCACTTCTAATACGGAACTTCCTGTTCCTGTTCCTAGATTATAAATCTCCAAGGAATTTTCATTTTTTTTGTTTAATAATCGTTCTATGGCAATTACGTGGGCTTTCGCCAAATCGACTACGTGGATATAATCGCGAACACAGGTTCCGTCAACCGTTTGATAATCGTTGCGATAAACGGACAATTCATCGCGCAAACCCAAACCGGTTTGGGTAATGGAACCTAAACCACCATTAAAAACTATTTTACTCATTTCATCTATTTTTATAATGAATCTCGGATGTTGTTTTTAATACTGCTGCAGCTTTCTCTGGAGTAATATCTCTTTGTGCTTCGCCCATCATTTCATATCCCACCATAAATTTCTTAACAGAAGCCGAACGCAATAATGGCGGATAAAAATGCATGTGAAATTGCCATTCGGGATGAAATTCCCCATCGGTAGGCGCTTGATGAATTCCCGATGAATACGGAAACGAGGTCTCAAAAAGATTATCGTATTTTACCGTCAATTGCTTGAGTATTTCGGCATAATCGGCCACTTCTTCGTCAGTAAATGCGGTAATATTAGTGACATGACGTTTGCTAATAATCATCGTTTCAAATGGCCAAATGGCCCAAAAAGGTACTAGCGCCGCGAAAGTATTATTTTCAATGACAATGCGCTCATTAAGCTTTAATTCTTCATTCAAATAATCAATCAAAAGGTTAGTTTGATTTTTATCGTAATAGGCTTTCAAACTATTTTGTGTTTTCTCGACTTGAGTTGGCAAAGAAGATTGTGCCCATATTTGACCATGTGGGTGTGGATTGCTGCATCCCATTGCGCTTCCTTTATTTTCAAAAATCTGCACGTGATGGATGTAATCAACGCTTCCTAAATCAATATATTCCTTTTGCCAAGTTCTGATAATGTTTTCAATTGAGGGTAAATCCATTTCAGGCAAAGTCAAATTATGTTGGGGCGAAAAACAAACCACTTTGGCAATTCCGCGTTCCGGTTTTGTTTTAAAAAAGGTAAATGTAGATTCATCTTCAAACAAAATAGCTTCTTGTTTTACGGCAGCAAAGTCGTTTTCAAACACGAAACTGGATTCATAATTTGGATTAATTTCGCCATTGGCACGAACATTCCTAGGACATAAATAACAAGTCGGGTCGTATTCTGGAAGTATATCCGTATGAATTTTTTCGTTTTGTCCTTGCCAAGGTCTTGTTGCTCTGTGAGGAGACACCAATACCCATTCGTTGATTAACGGATTATATCGCCTGTGCGGATCTCCATGTACATCAAAATTTTTCATTCGTTAATTGTTTTTATAAAGTGATGTTCCGTTGGATATTTTCACATTATATATTTTTAAATCGATATTAAATGCATCGACGTATAATTTAGTAAACTTTTCTATGACAGCCGTTTCGCTTCCTTTTTTTACTAATGTTATAGCACATCCCCCAAAACCACCTCCCATTAATCGCGATCCAATAATATCCTTTTCATCTTTGGCTAAAGCAACGATAAAGTCTAATTCCGCGCAACTCACCTCGTAATCTTCGGATAAGCCCTCGTGAGTTTCAAACATTAATTTTCCAAGTGTTGCAATATCACCAATATCTAAGGCTTCACAAGCTTGTGTAACGCGTTTGATTTCTTTTACAGCATATAAACTTCTTTTGTAAACATTATCTGTCATTTTAGATTTCAAATTTGTCAAATGACTTATATCGCAATCTCTGAAGCTATTTATTTCAGGATAATTTTCTTTGATGATTGCTAGGCCTTCATGACACTCAATACGGCGATTATTATATTCAGATGTGAATAGGGAATGCTTAACATTGCTATCAAAAAGCACTAAAGAATAATCTGCAAAATTTGCATCGTGATACGTATATTCTAATGTGCGGCAATCAATTTTTATGACTTTGTTTTCTAGTCCCATGACACTAGAAAATTGATCCATGATACCACAATTGATACCAACCCAATGTTCTGCGCTTTGCCCCATAAGTGCAATATCAACAGGCTTTATATTTAAACTAAACATTTCATTAATTCCGAATAAAAAACCACATTCTAATGCTGCCGAGGAAGATAACCCTGAACCTGTTGGAATAGTACTGCTAAAAGCGCAGTTAAAACCTCCAATTTCATAACCCTTCAGTTTCAATTGAAACAACACTCCACGCAAATAATTAGTCCAAACAATATCAGTCAAAACTTCTTCTTTGGTAACATCTATGGCTACGGATTCATTTAAATCAATTGCATGAATATTTGCCGTATTTGAATTGTTTTTATCGAAGGTAAAACAAATGATCTTATCAATCGCAGCGGGCAATACGTAGCCATCATTGTAGTCGATATGCTCACCAATAATGTTGATTCTTCCCGGAGAAAGCACTATTTTATCCGGAGCGTTACCAAAAGTTGCTGTAAAAAAAGTAGTCGTGTTTTTTATTAATAAATCATTCATTATGGTAACTTTTAGAAAGATTGAAATTTATAAATAGTTTTATGAAAATACTCATCTCCTTTTTTCAAAACTGCAGTCGGAAAATGCTCATGATTGGGAGCATCAGGAAAATTTTGAGTTTCAAAACAAATACCACTTAACGAATGATAATCGGCATTTTCTTTTCCTTTAATTGTATTGAAACAATCACCGCCTACGTAAATATGTATAGCAGGCTGGTTAGTAAATACTGACATTTTCAAATTATTTTTAGGGCTGAAAAGCGAAGCATTCTCGACCTCGCTCTTATTTAATACAAAAGTGGTATCTATATTTTTAGGGCATTTTTTAGTTTGGCTGAAATCAAAAGCATTTTGATCAAGATGCAACAAGCTTCCAGTTGGAATATTTTCGTTATTGGCCTCCAATATCTGGGCCGAATCAATTGTTAATTCCTGTTCTAAAACAGTTGCATTGTGTCCGTCGAGATTAAAATAACTGTGATGAGTCAGGTTTATGATAGTATCTTCCGTTGTTGTTGCTTTGTATTCCACTATCAATTTGTTCTGTTCTGATAACGTATAGGTCAAATCAACCGATAAATCTCCGGGATAATTTTCTTCGCCAGCAGCACTGAAATAACTTAACGAAATCGAAGGATTTTTACCGTTGTGCACTTCTTTTACGTTCCATATTTTTTGGCTAAAGCCAACATTTCCGCCATGAAGGGAGTGATTATTATTGTTTTGGTTTAAATTAATAGTTTTCCCATTCAAACAAAAAGTCCCATTATTGATTCTACCCGCGAATCTTCCAACAGTAGCGCCGAAATACGGAGCACTTTCTAAATTAAATGATTTTATATACCCTTCTACGTTGTCAAAGCCTAAAACGATATCTACAATTTCTCCGTTTTTAAGCGGGATTTTTAATGATGTTAGTGTAGCCCCAAAATTGATTACTGTCAATTGCATCCCGTTTTCATTATTCAACTCATAGGAATCTAAATCAACCCCGTTTTTTATTACTCCAAATGATTTCATTAGAAAAATAGTTTAAAAATATAATATATGCTTTGTTAGCAACACTTTTTGTAAACAAATAAATCCAAAAATATTAAAATCATTATCATTATCATACCAGTACCTACCAGTTTTTTATAACTTGCACAAAAATTCTATTTTTTATGAAAATTATCTCCATTCAAAATAATGTTGGCGTTCCTAAATACAAACAAATTATTAGCTCTATTGAAAAAACAATAGAAAGCGGCGACTTAAAAAAGGATGAAAAACTACCTTCGATCAACAAAGTTTGTCTCGAATTTTCTTTATCTAGAGACACGGTTTTACAAGCATATGACGAGTTAAAAAAACGAGGAATAATCTATGCCATTCTCGGAAAAGGCTATTATATCAAAAGCACGGAAATTAGCATAAAGCAAAGAATATTTGTACTTTTTGAGGAACTAAATATTTTTAAGGAAGATCTATACAATGCTATTTTAGAAAACATTGGAAAAGGAGTTGAAATAGATATTTTCTTTCATCATTTTAACCTAAAAGTTTTTCAAAAACTAATAAATGACAGTAATGGAAATTACACCAATTACATCATAATGCCAACAAATTTAACTGGAGCTTCAGACACCATAAAAACCCTACCAGTTGATGAAGTGTACATATTGGATCAAACAAATGCAGAACTTACCACTTACCCAGCTGTTTTTCAAAATCATAAAAAAGATATATATAACGCTTTATCGGAAGGAAAAAACAAAATAACCAAATATAGGAAAATGATCTTAATCTTTCCCGGATATCGAGAACCCATAGGAATGAAAGAAGGATTCGAAAAATTTTGTCTTGATTTTATGCTAGAATATGAAGTAATCGCCGATTTTATTAATAGAGAAATACAATCAGGAGAAGTTTACATCATCCCTAATGACAGAGACTTAGTGAGTGTTATCGAGAAATCAAAACTACAACATTTGAAACTAGGTACCGATTTTGGAATTATTTCTTATAATGAAACCCCATTAAAAAAAGTAGTCGGAAACGGAATTACCACCATATCAACTGATTTCAGCGCTATGGGAAAAATTATGGCTCAAATGATTTTAAGCGGAAAGAAAGAACAAATAGAAAACAAATGCTCGCTAATAACAAGGAATTCTTTGTGAGTTACAAGCGTTTATGGCGAAGATTTGTAATAAATCACAGTTACTTAATATTGGTTTGTATACATTTTATATGAATTGCAACAAACCAAATAATCAAAAATTTTTCCCTATGAAATGGCAAATCTTATGGTATTTCAAAATATTTTACGATTGAAAACAAATTTTTCTTAATTTATAAATAGTTTTGAATACGCCGAAATTTATTCTATATTTGCGCTCGCTTTCGAATGTAGCGTAGCTCGGTTATCGCGTCCCGCAGGGCGGGAAGGCTGCAAGTTTTTTAATTTTTATTCGGGGTGTAGCGTAGCTCGGTTATCGCGCCTGCTTTGGGAGCAGGAGGCCGCAGGTTCGAATCCTGCCACCCCGACAACTTTGTTGTCAATCCATATCAAAAGGCTGTAAATCGTATGATTTACAGCCTTTTTTATTTTTTGCAGTTTATTTGCACTGCTTTCTATAAATTATTTTGTACAGCGTTTTCTTCAAAAGCCAATGAATTTCTTTAAAGCAACTTCCAAGAGTTTGGTTATTAGCAAACCTATATTTGTTTGACCATAGAGACTGGCTGCCCAAAAATAAGGTGCATTTATAGTTTACTTAATTTACTTTTAGTTATTATTCAAAGCAAATGACAATCCTAAAGTGCCAGAATACATATGTCCAGCAGAATTGTTGCTTGCGGCGGAACTTTTACCGTTCCAAGTCAAATTTTGACCATAATTATTGAAAGAACTGATATCTACAAAAATGGATGTTTTTCTTGAAATTCTCAATATCGGACTAATGCCAAAAACAATTCCCCCGTAATTATCTCCAGTTCTGTACTTTTTATTATAATTTGAAGTAATAGGTTGTAGAATCGCAAGATGTATTCCACCATGAAGTAATACATTAAATCGAGAAACATCATTTGCAGACTTGATAAAACTATTGAAATTGAAAACTGCTTGAACAGAACTTCTATATTGAGCTACTTCAAAAGGGTTGCTTTTCGTCTCTGCTTTATTTGTAAATCTATCAAAGGCAACATCCATTTTTATTCCAATAATTTGAGAGAATTTATAGCTAGCTCCAACTGTGTAACAATTTAAAATAAAACCATTAAATAGTTCATTGTTAGTGCTAGTAAAATATTTTTCAGTATATGGACTTGTACCATTGCTTACACCCGCTCCTACCTGAATTGACCATTTATTTTTATTATTCGCTTTATTCATTGAAGAATCATTAGTAGTTTTTATTGAATCTACTGGAAATTTAGTATTTAATTTTTCCTGCGAAAAAACACTATTAATTACAAAAAAAAGTAGAAAAATAAGTTTGTTGTTTTTCATAAAATTAATATCAGTTAAAACCATTTTGCAAATATATTTACTTAATTTATTAATAGTTAATTTAAGAATAATATTTAACCGTTTCCTAACATTACAATGTTTTTTGTGTCTATTTTTAACTAATTTGTATTAATAATTGCAAATAATAATAATATTTAATACATCTTAAAAAGCTCAAAATGAATTATATAATTAATAATTTTTTTCTGGTTTACCTTATATATCACTCCAGTTTAAATTGTTAATTTTAAGTTAACCTTTGTTATTGTTTTTTGTATTTATTTTGCGAAAATAACTAAAGCAGAAGATATGAAGGTTTTTTACACATTTGTTTTCTTAATGATTTGCCAACTGTTTTTTGGTCAGAATAGTTCTATAAGTGGCTCCGTAGTAGATGATTCTAATGGCGGTGTATTACCAGGAGTAAATATCATCATAAGGGAATTAAAATTGAGTACCACAACGGATTCAGACGGAAAATTTGTTTTTAGAAATGTAGTTACAGGGAGTTATGACGTTGAATTCTCTTTCATTGGATACCAGTCTAAAATTATTTCGGAAGTAGTAACAAAAAACAATGAAATCACTTATCTGAATACCACTCTTGTTGAAATTAAAAATGAACTGAAAGAGGTTGTTATCACAAGAACGAAAGCCAAAGCCGAATCTATAAAATCGTTGTTGGTAGCTCAAAAAAATAGTATCACCGTTTCCGANGGTATCTCAGCAGAGTCTATAAAAAGAACACCNGATAGAACTACNTCCGATGTGCTNAAAAGAGTAAGCGGCGTTAGTATTCAAGACAATAAATTTGTTATAGTAAGAGGATTAAACGACAGATATAATGCTGCTTTTTTAAATGGAGCGCCACTACCAAGTTCTGAACCCGATAGAAAAGCNTTNTCATTTGATGTATTTCCATCAAACATGTTAGACAACCTTGTAATTATCAAAACCGCTTCGCCAGATTTACCCGGCGATTTTGCGGGAGGTGTCATCCAAATTAATACGAAAGCCGTGCCAGATAAAAACTTTCAATCTTTAACTATTGGTTCTGGTGTTAATACCATAACTACTTTCAAAACTCAAAAAACTTATGAAGGAAGCAGCACCGATTGGTTAGGATTTGATAATGGTGCCAGAGGTTTACCTGCTTCAATACCTGGAACAGATGCTTTCAATGCATTAACGTATCAAGAAAAAGCACAAGTTGCTAAATCTTTTAATTCAGATTGGAAAATTACGGACTCAAAATTCGCACCGAACACCAACTTTCAATACAGCATCGGACATCATTTTGATATAAAAGACAAGGTATTTGGTTTGATGTTTTCAGTATCAAACAGTAAAACAAACAATTACAACGAAATAACTAGGACAGACTATGATCAAGACCAAGCATTGTTGAATCCTTCCATACTAGTTAATAATTTTTTGGATAAAAATTTTTCTGAGCAAGTGTTGACATCTGCTTTAGGTAATTTTTCTTTAAAATTCAACGAAAACCATTTGATAAAATTAACAAACATCTTCAGCGTCAACTCAACTGATTTGGTAGTAGATCGTTTTGGTCAAAGGGATGTAAACGACCCTAGACATTTATCTGCATCTGTCAGATGGTTTACTAGCAACCAAGTGTATTCTGGACAATTTAATGGAGACCATTATTTTTCATCACCTAAAATAAAAATAAATTGGACTGGTTTTTATAGTAATATAAGTAGAACGATTCCAAACTTGAGACGAAATATTTATNNCATTGCTAATCCTTTTAGTTCTGATCCTGCCGAAAGACAACGAGTAGCTGAAATCGCAGAAACTAATGGTGGTCCAGATTATGGTGGTGGAATGTTTTTCTCAGAAAATGAAGAAAGTAATTCGGGCGGTAAATTAGATATTTCTAAAAAATTCAATTTTGGTGAAGATTTTACCAATGAAATTAAGATGGGAGCTTTTGTTCAAAATAGAGAGCGCTCTTTTTTTGCAAGACAATTGCAGTACAATTGGTTGTCGCTAGGAGGTGTCTTTAATCGAGATTTATTAAATCTAACTGATGAATCTATTTTTGATAATGCTAATATCGGTGTTATATCTCCTGGAGTGAATGGGTTTACATTAAACGACCTTACCAAGTATTATGATAGTTATGCCGCAAGTTCTAAATTGAATGCAGCGTATATTATGTTGGACAATCGTTTCAAAAAATTTAGATTGGTTTGGGGAGTTCGCGTGGAGGATTTTACTCAAACGCTTGATTCTAGATTAACAGATGATGAATATTTAAATTTAAATACCAATCAAGTTGATTATTTACCATCTGCCAATTTGATTTATTCTATAAACAAAAGTCAAAACTTGCGTTTTAGCTATTCTAAAACTTTGAATAGACCAGAATATAGAGAATTGGCACCTTTTGCTTTTTATGATTTTACCAACCAATTTTTCACCGCTGGAAATTCAGAATTGAAAAGAGCAACGATAGAAAATTTTGATGTACGTTTTGAGACGTATCCTGCAAAAGGACAAATGTTCACCGTCTCTTATTTTATGAAAAAATTTAAAAATCCAATAGAAATAATTCAGGCGGTTAATAATAAAACAATTTCCTATCAGAATGCAACTAGCGGGGTTAATAGCGGGATCGAATTAGAATTTAGAATGGTTTTAAGTTCGTTATTAAATCCTGAAAATGCACCCTTCTTAGAAGATATAACCTGGTTTTCAAATATTGCAGTTATTAAATCAAAGGTGGATGTGTCGAATGTAGATGCTGGTAACACCGAAAAGGAAAGAACCATGCAAGGGCAATCGCCTTATGTATTTAATTCAGGAATGCAGTACGTAAACAAGGAAAGTGGTTTAATAATTTCTGCCAATATCAATAAAGCAGGAAATAGAATTGCATTTGCTTCCGGTGAACAAAAACCTGCTATTTGGGAAAAAGGTCGTACTTTTTTAGACATGCAAATTGCTAAATCTTTCATTAATAATAAAATAGAACTAAAATTAAATGTCCAAAATATATTGGCTCAAAATCAAATTTTTTACCAAAACAATTATTTTAATACTGCTAGCTATAATACTTTAGAAACTTTAGCAAACCAAATCTTTACTAGCGATTTTCATTACGAAGACGGTTATAACAGTGCGGATGATGACATTATCTGGAATCAAAAATTTGGACGATCATTTTCTCTATCGGTTACTTATAATTTTTAATAGGGTAAATGGGGTTAGAAGATTTAAAAACCAATTTGGAATTATGGAACACGCTTGATTTTAGAGATGATTTTGTTTGGGGAATATTATACGGTGAAGAAAGCAAGATAAAAGATGAAAACGACAACACTTTTTTATTAGAAAGCAGCCACGATTCGACCACAAACGACGCGTCATTCTTCGAGAACGAATTAAAAAAATACAAGCAAGAAATTGATTTACTTAAAGGTTCAAGAATCCTTTATTTTAAGTTCTCCTTGTCATGGTCTCGAATCATTCCAGACGGTATTGGCATAATGAACAGCAAAGCAATTGCCTTTTATCATCAGGTCTTGGATCTTTGTAAAGAAAATGGCGTAGAACCATTCGTAACACTTTATGATTCGTGCTTACCAAACGCATTACGAGACAAAGGGGGTTGGTCTAATCGTGAAAGCCTAAATTGGTTCGAAAACTATGTGACACTTTGTGCTTATGTATTTAAAGAAAAAGTAACCTATTGGATTATTTTTAACGAACCTTCCGTTTTTATTGGTGCCAGTAATTTTTTTGAGGTGTATCCCTCGGGCAAAAATAAAATAAATTTATTTCTATCCGCTTTGCACCATTCTTTACTTGGCCAATCAATAGGTTTTAATAAGATTAAAGAAATAATACCAAACTCACAATTAGGTACTTTTCTTTCATGTAAGTATTGCATCGCGCTGACTCATTCGGAAAAAGATATACAAGCTACCGAGCGCATGGATGCTTTTTTAAATCGAATATTTATTGAACCTGCACTAGGAATGGGCTATCCCACAAAATCATTACCATTCTTAAAAAGGATCTCAAAATATAGCTTGGCTGGAGATGATGACTTACTAGCAGTTAATTTTGATTTTATTGGTTTGCAAAATTGCGGTAGTGAAATAGTGAGCTACGATCAATTCCTACCGTATTTGAATGCAAAAATAATCGATTATAACCAACTTAGGGTCAAAAAAAAATATTTGAATCTAGAAAATTACAACGAGTTAATGTATCATGTTATAAAAAAGTACAGTGCCTATGCGGATATCAAAAAAATATTGATTAGCTAAAATATCAATTCTAGTGCAGACCAAAACGATTTGAATTCCTTTTTAACAATAAAAAACACCCACATTAAGCAAACTTTTTTGCAGGAACTATTACTTGCTAATCAAAATGGCGGCAAAGTCAATGGCTATTTTATTTCTACAAGATAAAAATTACCAGTTTCACTTACTATCCGGATATAAACTCTACAAAAAAAATGTATTGCGGTCTAGCAATGTTCTATTGCGAACGACCGAAAATCTGCTAAACCTCGCATAAACTTTTCATATAAAATTACAAGTAAGTATAAGTATAATAGTAATCCTAAAAGTACCCTACTTTTTTTATGGCTTATGGCTACTAATTTGCCATACTGCCACCGTCAAGACAAATCGCATTGGAACTCTTTGATCAGCTATTAATTATAGTTTTAATCTCATAGTGTATGCATTGCGATCCAAAAATAGTATTAAATGATAATTTAAATGGATCACACCTTAAGTAGTACACGGACTACTTTTTTTTATACAAAATGTAGTCAAAATTATGTTAAATTTAATAACATTAAATTTACAATAACACTAAAATTATTTAATATGTTTTAATCGCTCTTGCACGTTTTAACTTTTATATTTGCCCTGTTTAACCTAAAAAAAAATAAACAATGAAAAAAATTTCTTTAATTGCAACGTTTGCATTTGTTTGCAACTTTGCTCTGGCACAGATCCAGGAAACTGCTTATAGAGGTGCTTTTGCACCAGCTCCAACAGCAATGTGGACAGACGGTTGGGCGAATTTCGACCCCCAAACTGCTGTTTACGGTGCTCCTACAGTTGTTTTGCCTAACGTAATTACTTATAGTAGAACTTTAACTGCAGGTACTGTGTATGAAATAAAAGGATTGACTACTGTAAAAGGTAATGCCACTTTAACAATTGAGCCTGGAACAGTAATCAGAAGTAATACTCCCGCTTCTGCGTTAGTAATTACTAGAGGTTCAAAAATAATTGCAAATGGTACTGCTTTAGCACCAATTGTTTTTACATCTAAGAACCCTGTAGGCTCAAGACAGAGCGGTGATTGGGGTGGAATTGTAATTCTAGGTAAATCTCATTTGAACATTTCAGCAGCTGGTGTAAACAATATTGAGGGTATTACACCATCTACTGACACCCAATTTGGTGGTGGTACTGCACCAGATGTAAATGATAATTCAGGTAGTTTAAAATACGTTAGAATTGAATATGGTGGATTTGTTTTTGCTCCAAACAGTGAGTTAAATGGTTTAACAATGGGTGCTGTTGGTGCTGGTACTACTATTGATTATGTGCAAGTTTCTTACTCTAATGATGATTCCTTCGAGTGGTTTGGTGGTTCTGTTAACGGCAAACACTTAGTTGCTTTTAATGGTATAGACGACGATTTTGATACCGATAATGGATACAGTGGTGTTAATCAATTTGTTTTAGGAATTAAAGACCCAACTAAATATGATATTTCTACTTCAGAAGGTTTTGAGTCAGATAATAGTAGTTCTTCTAGTTCAGTATTAAATCCTCGTACAAAAGCTATTTTTTCTAATGTTACTTTGGTAGGACCTACAGGAAAAGGAGTTGCATCCGTAAATTCTCTTTTTGGTAGAGCGATACGATTAAGAAGATCTACTGAATTAAGTATTTTTAATTCCATCATTGTAAACTTTCCGAGAGGACTGGGTATTGAAGATGCTATTACTTTAACTAATGCTCACACTGATAATAAATTAAGATTTAAAAATAATATTATTGCTGGTGTGCCAACAGATAATTTTCTTATCAATACTACTTCTGTAGCTGCACCTGCAAATTTGTCAACTTGGTTTAATTTAACTGCAAATGCTAATACTGCAACAGCAACTTCAAGTGATGGTGTTTTAGTAAAAGCTGCTAACGGTTCTAATTATGTAACTTCAGCCACCGACACCGATGGTTTAATTGATTACAGACCAGGTACTGCTGCTTCGACTGGAGCTTCATTTACAGATTCCTATCTTACAGCATATATGGATAAAGTTGGTACTGTGCCTGTAACAACACAAACTATAAATTATTGTGTGGGTGCTGTTGCTGCGCCATTAACAGCTACATTGACAACTACAGGAACTGCATTAAAATGGTATACTAGCATAACAGGTGATGCATTTCCTGTTGCTCCAACACCTGCTACAAGAACGGCTGGTAAACTTGAATATTGGGTTGCACAAGAGAGCATTGTTGAAGGGGTAACCGGAATAAGTGAAAAAGTTAAAATTACTGTAAACATTATTGCTAATCCAGTTGTTACATTTTTAGATATTAAAAGTGTAGTAAATAGCGTCAACGAAACTGCAATAACAGATATTACTGCTCTTATCGGTAACGGACTTAATTATACGTACACCACTGACACCGTTTTACCAACCGAAACAGATGCTACAAAACAATTAACTTACTTATGGAGTGTTCCTGCTGGTGTAACTTTAGTTTCAGGTCAAGGTACAAAAACTATAGTTGTTAAATTTGAAAATTTACTTAAAGGTACAAAAGCCATTGGAGACATAAAACTTAAGGCTGCTAACGCTAGCAATTGTACAAATACGGGTAAATATGTTAGATTAACTGCAACATTACCAGCAACTCCAGCTACTTTAAGCATGTCGCTAAGCAGTGATAACACGAATGCTCCTGTTACTACTGGTTTTATTTCTTCAATAGGAACTACAACAAAATATACATTGACTGCGGGTGCTTCAGCAAATGCAACTTCATTCCTATTTGATATACCATCTTCAAAAGTTAATGTTCCAACTGCAGGTTTGACTGCAGCTGCACAAACACCTGTACTTTATGGTACTTATCCGTTTACTACTCCAATATCTGCTGCACCAACTGGAGCTGCTGCAATTTGGTATGCTGTTACAGAAACAAAATACTACAGCGCAGGTGCTTATGTTTTCTCTAAGTATACTGCTGTATACAATCAACTTGCAGGTGCTACTAATACAGGAACTGTTACTGCGAGTTCAAATAATCCTGTGACAAATCTTAGTGCAATTAATCAACCAATTAGTCCTGCTTTTCCATATTATGCATCAGCTGGAACTCTAACTATTGATTTTTCTCCTATATCTGATGCATCTACTGCTAATGTAGCTGTTATTATGACTGTTAGAGGTAAGAATAATAATGCTATGTCTGCAGCAAGAAGTTTATCATTATCTGCTAAATTACCTTCAGCTCCTACAGCTGTTACAGGTCAATTGTTTGGTCTATGTGCTGAAAATAATTATTCTTACACTATTGTTGATACAAATGTGGCTAATAATGCTTCAAAATTTGAAATCACTGGTCCAGAAGGATCTGTTGTAACATCAGTAAGCCAGCCAACAAACGCTACTAATGTTTTGACTACTTTAGATGTATCTACTGCTGAAAAAGATTTCATGGTGACATATCCTGTAGGTTTTTCTACTACAACTGCAAAAACAATTGCAGTTAAATCTAGAAATGGTTTAGGAAAAAGTCTTCTTGCTAAAACTATTGCATTAAAAACTACACCAGCTACTCCTGTTGTACCAGTTGCAAGCGTAGTAACGTCAGTTACAAGATGTGATACTCCTGTTACATTCACAGTTACAGATGGTGCGACTACATCAGGTGTAACAAATTACGTATGGTCTGTTAAAGATGGAGCTACAATTGTTTCTGGTCAAGGTACAAATACTATCACTGTAAATTTCAAATTAGTTCCTTCAACAAAAACTTCAACATCTGTTTCTGTTTTGGCTAAAAATGTTTGTAATGTATCAAGTGTAGCTAAATCAATAAGCGTAACTGTTGCTAATTGTCCTGCACCTACAAGATATGCTCAAAACAAGAATAATAATTCTGATTTTGAAATCATTCCTAACCCTGCATCTGATGTTGTAACTTTTAATGTTAATGCTACAACAAACGGAACGGTTAATGTAGCCATCTATTCTTTAGACGGTAACATTGTATCTGAGTCTAATGGTTTAGCAGTTAAGGCAGGAGTTAATTCATTGACTGAAAATGTATCTCGATTGAACAGCGGAATTTATGTAGTGAAAATTACAAATTCAACTACAAATGATGTACAAACTGCACAGCTTATCAAAAACTAATCATTAGTTGACTAGTCCTAAATAATCGATACAGATTATTAGACAAAAATAGATAAATTAAACAGCATCAAAAACGTTTTTGATGCTGTTTTTAGTTTTA
>JGI12421J11937_10000546_pt1 | contig 14776 bp, 13 predicted proteins | sample LakErihyJuly2011_2_FD_11937 | JGI IMG/M metagenome (IMG submission 11937)
GGGCATTCAAATCCGCGTCGACAATCCAGTTTGACTTCATAGACTATTTGGTGTTCAAAAAAGGTCTGCAAAGGTAGGTATTGTACCTTAGGCAAAAATACCGAGAAGTGAAGAGTCCCCTGAATTACCTGATTGCAGTCCTCATACCCTTGACCACCAGTGCTCAGTCCCCAGAATTCTCCGTCTACGGGGGTCTGCCCATGTTCCTGCGCGACAACGCCAGCCCCTTTGGCAAGTGGGGTGCGCAAGAGGGAGGACTGGACGGTCTTAACCTAAGCGCCGGCGCCGAACTTCAGCTCCCCCTTTGGAATGATTTGAGCATGCATGCAGGGCTAGACCTCTACTCCATCCGCGCTGTGGGATCGACCTACAAAGCCCAGCTCAGCGGGGCATCCCCGCGCATTGGGCTTGGCTACACCCGTCCCCTGGGCAACCTTTTGGTGCAGGCTCGTGGATCACTCGGGCTTGCCAGCATTCGCACGACCCAAACCCAAGGCGGAGTAACCACCAAACTTAACTATGGTCTCTACACTTGGGGTTCCCTGTCGGCTCCCGCATCGCTGGGCTTGCGCGTCTCCATGCCCTATGCAAGCGGACGGCTTTACGCAGAGCTCAGCTACCGATACTTTATGTTTGACGACGGCCTAGACGGCCAGGGAGGTGGCCGCATCGGCGGCCACGACGACCAAATGCTTATTGGTGTGGCCGGGTACACCTGGAACCTCCAAAACATCCAAAGCCGCGACCAGCGCGAACTCGTTCAAGCCAAGAAAGCGGCGCAGTCCGTTCCCTTATTGAAAAAAGCAAGCGAAGAGCTCAAAATTGCCCAAGCTGAATTAATGGACGAACTTGAAGTAGTCAAAATTCAAAAGCTCAAGTTGGAGCAGCGCCTCGACTCCATAGACCAAGGCCTCAAAGCGCCAAGCGCGACACAAAGCCAAATGGCCGTCGACAGCACGTACTCTAGCCCCGGAATTCGCTATGTCGTCGTCGTGGGAAGCTTCCGCAGCGAACGCTTGGCCGCACAGTATGTGAGTCGACTGAAGGCCGCGGGCGTGACTTGCTCTATTACCGAAGGGTCGAATGGATTTGTTCGAGTGTACACAGGTCCGTACCTGTCTGAATCCTTAGCCTTCGGCATGCTCGATAAGGTCCGCGTCGAAACCCCAGGGGCTTGGTTGCTTCGCTTGTAACGTTGGCTTTTGGTTTCTGGCTTCTAGTTCATTCTGAGCTAGGCGCGAATAACGAGAAACGAGGAACAAGCAACTCACTGTCATGAAATGAAAAACCCGGGCTGCTTAGCCTGGGTTTTTTTGTGCGCGAAGGGGGACTCGAACCCCCACATCCTTACGGACACTAGATCCTGAGTCTAGCCTGTCTACCAATTTCAGCACTCGCGCTTAATGATCCCTGGTAAGGGGTAATTCTACTCTGAGCCACTCATGGGACTCGAACCCACGACCCTCGCATTACGAATGCGATGCTCTACCAACTGAGCTAAAGTGGCAAATGGTGGACAAAGTTATGGGAATGCCCCTGATCTTTGCGGCATGGCACTATCAATGATTACGTTAACATAAATTACTTTCCTGAAAGTTGTCACAATTACAGCGCTCAAAAAATGGCACAGGGGGCTCTAGTCCACGATCAGTCTCTTAACGATATGGAGCTTTGCTTTTGGCCTATGCATTCGTAAGGGTCACGTTGGAGGATAGTCCCGAAGGGCTATATCCATGTAAAGCTCTAATTCGTTGCAGGGGAAGCCAATCGGGCTTCCACTCCAACATTTACACATAAACAATTAGCACATTCAATATCCTCGGTATTCTTCCAGAATAATTAGGAGTGCGGCCATTCCGCATGGTCCAAGTGATGCAAGCCCTGACTGATCTAGAACCTCACAATGCTCCCCAAAACTATCTGATCCCGTTTAATAAGTCGGGGACCCTCTTAATTATCTAAAGGATTTATACTTTTTATATATCTTTGCAAAACATTAAGCGTCGTCTTTATCTCTTTTAAAAAAAAATTAACGCCAACATTAAGATCAACTTTGCATCTTCGTATCTTTGTAATAAAAAAATGTAATCATGAAAAAATCACTCGCACTTTATGCACTTATCATAGTCGCAGTATCCGCCTCGGCCCAGTTTAAAACGCCGAAACTTGAGGTTGGTCTAGGCTACGCAATACAACACCAAGACGGATATGGAATCCCCCGTTTCACAATAGGTCTTAATGAGATGTTTAAGGGCTTTGGCCTCTATGCCACGCCTGAATATCGCGGCGGCCTTGATCCCAACGAAGACTACTTTCAGATGCCAACCGGAATTAACTATCGTCACTCGAGTGGAATTGGTGTTTTCGCAGGAGGCAGTCTTCTAAACGTTGCAACGGGCAAAGGTTTAATGGGCATGCGAAAAGAATTAGGGGCTAGTTATGTTTTAGACAATGGTCTTACTTTGCGGACAGGTTACAGTAGTACGGTAGGTGTAACATTAGGTGTTGGCTACCAATTCGCGACTCTCGATTCAAAGAAATCCAATAACAAACCTAGTAAAGCAAAGAAATCCAATAGCAAACCTAGTAAAGCAAAGGCGGCCAATAGCAAACCTAGTAAAGCAAAGGCGGCCAATAGCAAACCTAGTAAAGCAAAGGCGGCCAATAGCAAACCTAGTAAATCTTAGACTTCAACTTCTGTAACGAAGGATTAACTTCAATAGAGGAATCTTGTTGTACCAAGTTAAATTGACTCCATTTAGTGGCATCTAAATCGAGACAACTCAATGGAATGAAATAAAAAACCCGGACCTCACGGTCCGGGTTTTTTCGTGGTGCGCGAAGGGGGACTCGAACCCCCACATCCTTGCGGACACTAGATCCTGAGTCTAGCCTGTCTACCAATTTCAGCACTCGCGCAAATTAGGTTGCAAAGATATCCGTTCTCGAGATAGTTCTATGCGCCTTGTAGAAGCCCACATCACTGCTTTGAATTTCTCCAAATAATTTTGTTCACTCTAAGACTGAGGTTCTTCACAAAAAAGCGGTCTACACTGAAAAAAGCGGTCTATACTGACGGATTCTGAGCCACTCATGGGGCTCGAACCTGAAGACTTCCCTTAAAACACTATCGGTTATTAATTGAAAACCCGTAATATGTTAAAATAGAGAAGTTATGAGAAAGAGTCAGTTCAGCGAAAGCCAAATTGTGGCGTTCATTGGTCGCCATGAGCGGGGCGAACCTGTGGTTGATGTGATGCTGGGATCAGCCAAGGCACGTTTTATCAATGGAAGGCCAAGTACCGCGGCATGGATTCAAGTCAGCTCAAGAAGTTAAAGAATCTTGAAGTTGACGTCCTTCGCTACCAGAGGTTAGTCGGGCAGCAAGCCCTTCAAATCACCGTTTTTAAGGATGTAATCGAAAAAAAGCTTTAGGGCCTGCCGAAAAGCGGGAGTTGGTGGATTACGCCCACGTATCCCACAAACTAAGCCTTCGGCAGGCCTGCATCTTGTTTGCAATCTGCTTTACTGTTTACACCTACAAACCCAAGCCAAGCGAGGATATAAAGCTCCGTGATGCCTTAGCAGAGTTACCTGCAGTACACACGCTTTGGGGCATTTGGATGATGCACTATCGTTTGCTGAATCTCGGACACAAGTGGAATCATAAACGGGTATACCGCTTATACAAAGAGATGGGATTAAACCTTCGTCGAAAGACCAAGAAACGTCTGCTCTCGCGCATTGCAGAGCCGTTGCTTCAGCCCATTGTGGCTAATGAGACATGGAGCATGGACATTATGCATGATGTATTAGGTAGTGGCGTTAAGTTTCGGAGCTTCAATGTGATTGATGACTACAATCACGAAGGCCTAAACATCGCTCTTGACACGACCTTGAATGCCAAGAGGGTGGTGAAAGAGCTTGATCAGCTTATCGCACGGAGGGGCACACCACGCAGAATCAGAGTGGATAATGGTCCAGAGTATATCTCTGAGACAATGCGCCTATGGGCCGTTGAGCGTGAGATCGAATTGAAATTTGTAGAGACCGGAAGTCCCTATCAAAATGGATATGTTGAGCGATTCAATAAGTCCTACCGTTAAGAGGTACTCGATACATTTAAATTCAGGAAACTGGGTGAGGCTAGAGCATTAACCCAAGCCTAGCTGTGTATGTACAACAACGAGAGACCACATGAATCTCTTGGATATAAATCACCAGTGGACTTTGCACAGGAGCGTTTGCGAAGGAAAGCCCCGCAAACGCTCCTGTGTGATTCAAACTTTAACTGGAAATCCCTAGTTTTGAATGCTAGTCATTATGGTAAGTCTTCAAACCCACGACCCTCGCAATAGAAATGCGATGCTCTATCAACTGAGCTAAAGAGTCAAATGGTGGGCAAAGTTATAGGAATACCCCTGATCTTTGCGGCATGGCTCTACCAATGATTACGACAAAGACGTGATCACAAATCAAAAGGATAAGACTTTCTACAGGAATAAACAGTATATTTTCTAATCTATTCTGCTAGTATAAATTATTTATTGATCAAAAAAGAAAAGTAGTCCTTAATCTCTTTAGCTGGTATATTCTTGGCTAGAATTTGGTCATTACTATCTAAAATATATATTTGAGGAGTTGAAGGTAAATCATATTTAATTCTAAAATCGTCCGCATTAATAGTATGATGATAGTAAAAAAAACTTGCATCATATCCCATTGAGGCAATAAATTTCAATAAAAACTCATTTGTGGTCTCAACAGTTACGAAAATAGGGGTAATACCATTGTCTTTAAACTCTTCAACAACTTCCATGTAATATGGCATAGCCGTTTTACAATGACCGCAATCGGTATCAAAAAACACAAGCAATTTGTATATTCCAAAAATGTCTTTGAGGCTTGTAAGCCTGTTATTTTTAACATCTTTCAAAGGAAAATTGATCGCCATTGCTCCAACAGGGTTAGTCCGAATTTTTTCGGCCTTGTCCTGTAACTTGGAATAAACCGAATCCTCAACCCATTTAAAGTCCGTAACTGGGAAACCCTTGACGATGCTTGCAAAAACATTTTCATGACCCAAAATCTTGGAGGTCTCATATTTATTTGTTAAAACCGAAAAATAAAATGTTCTTAAATCCTCATCATCAACGAATGTCATCTGACTTTCAATGCACGAGAAAATAGAATCGTAATGTTGAGAAATCATACGATCATAGAAATTATTCAAATAACTACGAACAAACGGCGAATTTTTAAGAAATTCAAACTGTTCTTCATTTAAATCCCAATATTGCTCAGCAACTTTCTTATGAGTCGCCCCATTAAACTCAAATAACTGCGGGAACACTACTCTTAAGACATGAACAGCCTCCGCATAACTCAATTGCCACAAATCCGGCAGAACAAACTTATTTTCAAGATGATTCTTTATAAATCTATAAAACTGAGAATTTATGGAGTCCCGATAAACAATCTTCTCTTCACGGTATTCGATTGTAACATTTTTATTAAAAACAATAAAATCGAAAAGACTTATTGAATCCCGAACTACAGTGTAAAGCCCGTTCGAAAGTGATACTGGCTTTTCTGATAAAGTATCACGGATATACAATTTCTCTTCGACCCGAGCAGCTATAATATCACCGCTATGCACATTGCCCTCAAATAAAATCAGATTCTGACTCTGGGCACTAAAGCTTAAAAAAACCGAATAAACTAGAAACACACTGCGTTTATAACTAAAATCTCTCATTCTAAACAATTTACGATTACTTTTTACCATCCCCAATCAAACCTTTGATCCGAATAAGATCTGGAATATAATAAGTCACAAACCCAATACCATTTCGGGAAGGACATTGTAGGTAATTCAAGCCACTACTTAAAATTACTTCTAACTTTCGCTTATCCCGAATAAAGTACGAAAAATCCTCCCACATAATTTTCTTCTTTACCAAGAGGATTTTTTCCTCAACCCTTAGGACTTTGGTAAAGAGCTCACCAAATTCAATCCAATTAGGATTATAGACAAGTCTTATACTATATTTGAAACGACTGTCTATAATTGCATTTTTATAATCTTCCTCATCTAATGAATTTAGAAGAGCCATTAACGACCGCGTGCGTCTGAAATATTCCATGAAACAATTATACACCAGAAGTTCGACATTAAAAATAACCTTGATAATATTGTCAGTGGCAGTATTACACACTTCATGTAAAAAAGACTTCATCGACCTAGGGTTTGGTACGCCCCCAACTGTGAGAATTACGATACCATTAATTAATCATGTTGTTGATTTTTCACGATTTAATGTGGACACAACCGCCTTTGGTAACATAAGAGCCATATACATACCATTGATATCGACTCCGGCGCTTTCCATTCCAATTAATGATCGTCTCAACCGTAATCTTCAGATCAGCATTCAAACAACCTCAGAAACACTTAGCGTTGCTAGAGGGAAGATTTCTAAAAGGCACATCACAACCGTTGACACTTTAATAGCAAATATCCAAAATTCCACCCTTTCCACATTATTTAGCCAAGCTATAATTTCAGGTACAATACCCCCAAGCATTTCCCAAAGCACATTCAAGAATTACCTAATTTCAATTGGGAATAACGGGGATTCATTCAAATCATCAAATTCACTGAATACGCGGATAGAATTCACAAACTACCAAAATGCTATAATTGCATGTGTTTTCAAGGTAAAAACAGCAAACGATTCTTCATTCAGTCCGTTAACAATAATTCCTCAAGGTGGTAGTCACTCCTTAACCCTATCATTAGGACAGGAAGATCAGCTTCCACTCACCTTAAGTCTTACCTCATTTAGTTACACCCCTATCGGAACTATCAACTCAAATAGTCCACTATTCGATGTAAAAATTTTATTGGATGAAGAATTTACCCGATTTGAATCTCTGCTGGATACAGTCTTTTGGACTAAGAATGTTAAGGATTTTGATTATTCCGACAGTTTAAGCCACTTATCCGCCCGTTCAGAAATAAAATTTAACAATAACACAAACTTTCTATTTACTACAAATAGCAACCTACCTAAACCCCTACGGCGAACTATAAGAAATAACTCATACTTATTAGCAGATATCACTGCCCCTGTAAGTCAAACTTCACAGTATTCCGTAGCAAATAAAACTATTTTCGGCTCAAATGATACATTTTCTTATGAAAGTTCATACTATTCCTTAAATACAAATATACCTTGGCCTCTAAATTCTTACTTTATTGAAAATACAGATGTGCATTCCTTTCCAAAACCTAAATCATCTAAAATCATTCTCAAAAAAAATGTGAACCTAAAAGTTCCGGAATTTACATTATCAAACTTCAATATACCTATACCGTTCATTGACTCTGCTTTGTTTTTTGATCCTATTTTGGATATAAACGTTTCAAGTGATTTACCACTCGAGTTACAATTATCTTTAAATGGCACCAACTTTCCTCATGGTAAATTTTATACGGACACCATCTTTCAGAAACTAGCAATTTACAATACCGCATACTTTCGTCACTCATTTTCGTTTGACTCCAGTAATAGTTTTTTAAGCCCACTTTGTACAACACCATCTGATTCTATCAACCTCAATAATTCGATTACCCTAATTGGGAATGGAAATAATTACATTATAAAAGATGCCAGCAATATCGAATTGACGTCCAACTTACTTCTCCCGCTAAATGGCAAATTTAATGGCTTTACCTTTAAAGATTCTGTAAATGTGAATTTTGATTCAACCCTTATTTACAATGCCTTATCAGATACTTTGCGGTTTGACTTTGCGAGCATTAACAATTCTACAATGGGAGTCACACTGAGAATACAACTTAAAAACTCCAGTGGTATTATTCTTGATGACCAATCTGTCAAAATGTTTGAGCCTATATCTTATGACTTAAACAGATCAGGTAGCCCTACAACAAGTAATAATTACTCGAGTTTCTCCCTGTTAAAAGATAAAATATTGAATTCGAAATACCTAGTCTATACTATAGAAGTCGATGGCGACACCGAAACTAGATTTTTTATACCAACTGGAGACATACATTTAGAAGCATCTTTAGTCATTCCTTGATGAAAAAACTTTTACTCATCATAGTTCTTTCCAATAGCCATGCGGTTTTTTCGCAGGCAGGATTTGCTAATCCAGTAAATTTTGATTATCAAAACCATTTTGACGAAATTAATGCAGCTAATTTCAGTTTTAACGAATTTTTTGTAGGACGAAATTTTAAGGATTCAGAATTTCAAAAATTCAAGTTTTTAAAGAACTCTCTTAATAACAGGACCTATCTGAAGTTGGGAAAGAATATCAAACTCTATACACAAATTCAAAGAACGGATGAATTCTTCCTGGCTGACCGTGGTGTTACCGACCGTATTTCTCAATCCTTCATCAGTGGTTTTCAGTGGAATCCAGATACTACCCTTAATCTTAGTGGTAGTAAACTTGGCTTAATTGGTTTCTTCGATTATGGTGCCTGGGTAAAATGGACAAAAAAAACTAAATCAACTACTGTAGGACTCCGATTACGCGAATACTCCAACATATACATACTTTCTATTGATACTGGTAGTTTTTCGAATTTGTACGTTTCCACACTCAATACTGGAACCCAATATGTCGCTCATTCAAAGGCAACTGAAACATATTTATCAGGCAATATATCCAATTACAATTTAATTCAGTCGAATCCGTTGGAATTATTTTATCAGAGCATGAATCCAAGAAATTTTATAATTTTACTTGATTATATTGAGAATATTAGTCTTAATCAAAAGCATGGTATAGAAATAGGGTTGATTGGCATACCGCTTAACACCAATATTTCGGAATTATTTTCACGTGACATATCTGTAAATTGGCGCTTCTCCGGTATAAATATTTCACGGCCCGACTCCCTATTGCCAGCATTTGAAGTAAATAGGAACTCCGATTCTTTAGCTTTGAATCCTGAACTTAATTCAGAAAATGGCATTTTTCGTTCCCCGCAAGAACTTCACCTGGGATGGATGTACGAACCGACAAATTACCTAATTTACTCCATTAAATATTCATATTCCTCCAATCATCTCTTTAGCAATACAAACCTATCTCTTTCCGTTACTCAAAATCACGGTAAAAATCTTATGTTAATCTCTCGGGTGAATTTTTCAAGTCAATTTGGTAATTGGAATGAGATCGGGTTGATATTTAAACCTATTCCAAACTTAACTACGTACTTGAACATATCCGGGGCGAACAATATTCGCTTTAGAGATAACATTCAAGTCAATCCCAATTTAAGAGTATTCAGCCTCAATTTTGGTCTAATTTCAAACCTGTAAACAAATTACAATGAGCTTTCGATTCATCTTATTCGTCTTTTTAGTTATACTCTCGAGTTTCAAATCTGCTTTCAGTCAAACCTCCTTGGATACCATAGAGCGTAATACAACAGCGCCTAGTCTACTTGAACTCATAAAAGGCGGTAAACGTTCTATTTCCTCTAATGCCGTTGATCTTTTAAAAGACGAAAACGAATACATATATAATATTAAAAATCTTAACGGTGAAAAGATGCTCGTCGCTCAAGAGCTTTCACGTTACATTGATAAAAGTGATTTTAGTGTGGATGTGCGTTTAGAGGAGGTCTACATTCGGAAAAGAGTTCAACGAAACGAAAATATTGAAGGTTTACCGGGAGTACTTCAACGAGTTAGTCGAGAGAAAAATATTGATCAACTGATTGATAGCAGGACGCAAGTCTATATCACACTTAATAAATCAAAAGTTGAAGAAAATACTGCCTTTTTTAAGAGGCTGATTTCCAATAATCTCAGTCTCAATCCCTCAACAGATCTTATTCAAATAGATTATGTCAAATTTCCTGAGTTTGGGATTGGGTTTCAAAATGAAGATCCTAATTCCAATGTTCAAAATTTAGTTCCGACAAGCGAATATATCCAGCCCGATGATACTGAAGAGGACGATACTACCGCACTGCTTGAAATTGCTTCTAGGACCGCTGAAGACTCTGAAATTTCGACAAACAAAAATTTATGGCTTATACTGATTGCTGCTATTCTATTACTAGTTCTAATGTTTTTATTGTTCCTACGATCTAAACGTAGACAAGCACGACTTGATAAATCCGAATCAGAAGAAAACGGCACAATGTTGGACCTTGAAAAAACACTCTCCAATAATAAATTAAAAAAGATGGCGTCCGAGGCCTTCGATACGACTTCGCCTAATTTAAAGCGTTCGGAGTTTAAGAAGTTACTAATTGAAACCCCTGAATCCGTCGGTACATTTATGAACGCCATAATTGAACATGAAGAAATTGAAGGATTGATTTTCTTTGCCTCTCTTGCCCGACCCTATCCGGACTTGATTTCTCTTCTTAAACCTTACATGGATTACTCTTCATATTTAACAATGTTAAATCAGATTGACACTCCAGAAGAGGAACGATTGGACGCGGAAAGTATGGACAAATTTCTACTAACCTTTAATAGTACGGTTAGAGCTCTATCAAATGAAAAGCTCGCACTACCGAGTGAGAAAAATAATGTTTTTGGCTTTTTGGACCAACTTTCAAATTATCAAATAGTTCAGTTGATTCGCGGTGATCGTCCAGAGTTGTCCTCAGTCTTATTTTCTCAGATGGATCAAAAGAGGCGTATGGCCTTACTTGAATTGATTGAACCCAATGACAAATCTGAAATACTCATTAAAGTGATGGAATTACAGCGTCTACCGCTATCAGTAATCAAAGAAATCGGAGTACGCTATGCTAGAAAAGCTCAAGAACTAGTTGGATTAGAAAATATAGATATTGATGGACATAAGGCAATTATTGAAACACTTGATGCATATGATGCCCCAAAACAAATGAAAATTCTTGATGACATTATGGCATCAGATTTAAATAAAGGACAATTGATTGAGGAACGATTCATCGGATTTTATAACTTGCATAAAATTGACAAAGAGATTCTTAAGAACGCTCTGACTCCGTTTGAAACTGATATGCTCATAAATGCGTGCAGCGGACTAGACGAGCTTCCGCTTGAGGCAATTCTAGAGTCCCGTCCTCCTCGGGAAAGAGAAATGATCGAATCCGAACTGCAAAGTGGAAATCGTATTAATAAAGATGTAGTAAGAACAGCTAGAAAGACTATACTAGATGAGATTAGAAAATATACTTAAAGCACTCCGCTGTAAAATTGCTGTTTTCTTAACAGTTATAATTGGATCATTCGCATCTTTCGGTCAAAATTCAAAACCCGTACCACTAGACTTGGTGGTTGACTTTGAGCGCGAACTTATTGAAGATTTAAATTACCACATAGAGGGAGTTAAAAATATTATTATTCAAGATATTTCTGGTCCAGTTAAGAATGACGCCTATGATCCAAATTACATACACATTGTTAACGCGATTAAATCAGCTTGCTTTAAGTCAGACCACTCTTTAATAATCAGTTCCCAAGGATTGTCGACTCAACCTGACATATTTTTACGAGCCGAAATTCTCCCTAGTAAAGGTTCTGACTTTGTTATTTTCATCAATGCAATAGATAAAAATAGTCATGTAGTTTTTACTGATACCTATTCACTTAAAAAGCGAAACCAACCCGAACCTCTTCCACACCTTCTATTGAGTCTGAGCGTTTCGTATCAACCGAAACTACAGTATTTACAATTGATCAACCAAGGCGCAGACACTTCATCTCAAAATTTTTCAGGCATCACTTATGGATTTGTACTTTGTGGCTCCCAGTATGCCCGTGGTCGAAGAGACTTGACTTTTGGTTATACTATTGGAGCACACTATATCGTGCCGAGCAATTTAAACACAACAACCATCGACCCTATCTTCAAAGCCATGACCGGAGTAACTTCAGAATTAATCATCAAGGAGTTTAATCTTTTTAAAACAAAGTCCAATTTATCATGGCAATCAGCTTTACTAACAGATTTTACTCAACTCAATTCGGGTAAATTTAATTATTCTTCAGGTTTTGGTCTTTATGTTTCAAAAAATTTCTCACTTCGCGCCGGAATTGAATTGTGTAACCGAACTTTACTAATGCAAGGTAAAACACCTCTCGGATTGTCAAAATTCGATCGATTATTCATCGGAGTAGGTCTCGGACTTTGAATTAAGCTGGAATTTTATTAACTTACCACATTCAATTATCTTTACCCTTACCTACGGTCCATATTGACGTAACATTTTAGATGTGAACAAATTATTCAACATTCGAAACATTAGTTTTTTGCTCGCTCTTGGGGTTATCAACGGCTGCTTTGTCCCGCGGCAACCACAACAGTACGCACGAAAATACTCCATTACCAATAATGATGTTCTCGAACGCTCCTTTCTTAATGTTCCTTCAAATAGCAATACAGAAATTCTTTATTTAGATGGAGCCCCGAAAAGCACGCTGGATTTAGTGGAGAGTTCTCCATTTTCCGGGAAGTATTACAGCACTTCAAGAACTTTTACAGCCGAAGAGACCAGACTCTACCTTAGACACTATATTGCCGCTCAAAAAGCCCTGACGTCCAATGACCTTTTTACCTCAGAATATCACATTAAAGCGGGACTTGAACTCCTAGTCACACCAGAACTCCTAGAACTTTTAGGTTCGTTATGCTTCATTCAAGGAGACAGTACTACCGCTGTTAAATTTTGGAATAAAGCAAGTGAACTAGACCCTAAACCTTGGAACTAAATTTATAAATTATAAAACTTCATGAAATTTTCTGCAACCACTTTACTCGGCTTTTTAATTTGTTTCGGTGTTTTGATTATTGGCGCCCTAGATACAGTAGGTGTAATTCCACTTACCAAAAGTCTTCCTACTTGGCTAATAATACCTTTTTTGGATTTTGCTTCCTTATTCGTTGTGTTGGGCGGCCTCCTAACTGGCCTATTCATTATGTATCCGGCTCATACGGTGTTAAGCGCCTTGGGATCATTAAGATTTGTATTTAGCCATTACAACTCAAAAACAGAACTTTTAGAAGCTGAAATAAAAAATATTCTTCAGTACAGGACTATGTATTCAAACGACAAAAATAATTTCTTTGCTACCCAGAAGCCCTCAGACTCAATGACTAAATACATGTTTGAGCTCGTCAGTACGAATTACGCTGCCCGTGAAATTAGAGATATGGCCGATTTATATATTGAAAAGCGTGCAGGTGAGGAGAAGAAAAAAGCAGATGTACTTCAGATGATGGCAAATACTGCTCCTTCCTTTGGAATGGTAGGGACTTTGTTGGGTCTAATCATAATGCTTGGTCGGTTAGATGATCCGTCTACTGTAGGCCCCGCACTTGCATTGGCCCTAATCACTACGCTTTATGGAGTTGGTTTTGCCAATCTTTTGTTCAGTCCTATGGCCAAAAAAATTAAGTACAATCAATCCATTAACCAAACACGTGAAAGATTAATTATGGAAGGAATTGTACTAATTAGAGAAGGCAAATCTGAACTATTAATTAAAGATCAACTTGGATCTTTAATTGGCCAGAGCAGTAAATAATTAAATTTTCAAAAATCATGTATGATTTCATGAACAAACAAAAGGAACAACCTGTTGAGAAAGCAAGGAAAAAAGTTGTTGAGGAAGATGATAGTGATGAGGGCGGGGCTGATGCTTGGCTTGCCACTTACGCAGACATGATTACTTTGCTTATGGCTTTTTTTGTAATTTTTTTTTCGGCATCTAAGGTGGATCTGCAATTATATGAAGAGCTCAAAAACGGGTTTGTAGATGATAAATTAAACACGAAAGCAGGGTCGCCATTGACAATGTTATTCAATCAACTAGATTCTACCTTTGACAACAGTCAAAATGACAATTCAAAAGTTAGTATCAACAAAGATTATCGTGGAATAAACATTCTTTTAAATTCGGAAAACCTTTTTAATTCTGGCGAATCAGATCTGTCACCTGAAGGAATGTTAACTATTAACGATATTTGTTTGTCTTTAGACTCCATTGTAGGTAAATACAATTTAGTCATGGACATTGAGGGACATACAGACGATACACCAATTCGTTCTTTTAGATTTCCCTCAAATTGGGAATTATCTTCAGCTAGAGCTGCAACTGTTTTGCGTCAAATGATTGAAAATGGGTTGCCTCCTGAAAACTCGAGAGCGATTGGTTTGGCTGATGTCAGACCGATAATTAAACCATTTGATGAAGATGCTAACTATACTAAGGGGTCAAGAGAAAAAAATAGACGTGTTGAAATAATCATACACTACTGAATTTGAGACAATTATTACCCACATTAAAGAACCTCTGGCGGCCGTTTTTAACGGCCGCTTTCGTCCTTTATGGGTATGCGGTTTCGGCTCAGTGTAACTTGTATATAGGCAGTTCGGGGACTACATCTGCAACAATTTGCCAAAATCAAGCGGTAACGATAACTGGGAATAGTATTTCGGGTGCCACACATGCTTGGGAGGTGTATGACGGCTCTACCTGGTCATCACTTACTGTAACCACTGAGAATCTAACAATTCTTACTCCTCCTGATGTCAATACAACAAGACTCTACAGACGTATTTCAACGGTTTCCGGAATACCATGTATCACGAACACGGTTTCTGTCTTCTGGCCACCGCATCCTACTGCCACCATCAGCGGTATTTCTACCTTCTGTCAAGGAGGATCCACCACCCTGACCGCTTCTTCTGGAGCCAACTACTCTTATGCTTGGAGCGTCC
>JGI12421J11937_10000548_pt1 | contig 14741 bp, 12 predicted proteins | sample LakErihyJuly2011_2_FD_11937 | JGI IMG/M metagenome (IMG submission 11937)
AAGATTATTTGAAGTTAAATTTGTTGAACACGAACAACCATTCTATCAATTGGGAAAAAATTATGTTTACGAGTTAAAATGTGAGTTATTTGAATACGAAGATGAAATCATTGATACTTCAATTGATGAGATTGATACTCAAATTGAAACTGAAGGATTTATTACAACACTCAATTTGATTGGTGTGGGTAGAACTGCATCTGCTACTGCATCTATCAATTCTGGTTATATTCGTCGAATATTTTTAAACAATGATGGATATAATTATACTTCTGCTCCAATAGTTGCAATATCATCATCACCAACAGGAAATTCTGGAGATAATGCTACTGCTGTCGCTATTACGACAAACAGAGGAGGATCTCTGTCGGTATCAAGTATTATTTTAATAAATGCTGGTGTTGGATATACCACTACTCCAATAATTACTTTGTCTGGTGGAGGTGGAATCAGTGCAGCTGCTACTTGCTCAATAGAAACTTCAAGTAACGGTGTAATAAAATTTATTGTATCCGATGGAGGAGTTGGATATACTAGTGCTCCGGTTATAACAATTACTGGAAATGTTGGATCAGGACAAACTGCCACAGCAACTGCAATTGTTAACTCTAATACTGGAGTTAGTGCGATTTATGCATCCAATCCAGGTAGTGGTTATACGTCCAATCCAGTAATAACTATTGCCAATCCTTCAATTCTAACAGGAATTGGTACATACCACTTTAATGAAATTGTTGAAGGATCCCAATCTCGCACACAGGCAAGAGTTAAGTCTTGGGATATTGATACGAATACTCTTAAGGTTTCTTTTGTCGGTATTGGAAGTACAACAAGAGGATTTATTCCTGGAGAAATTATTGTTGGAGCAGCGTCTTCTGCAAGATATTCTGTTAAAAGTTATGATGGTATGGATATATATGATACATATGCACAAAATGACGAAATAGAAGAAGAAGCAAATACCTTCTTAGATTTTTCAGAATCAAATCCATTTGGTAATTACTAATGTTAGGAAATTATTTTTATCACGAAATTATTAGAAAAACATTGGTCAGTTTTGGAACCGTATTTAATGATATTCATATTCAACATAAAGATTCTAATGATAAGGGAATTAGTGATATAAGAGTTCCTCTAGCATATGGTCCAGTACAAAAGTTTTTAGCAAGAATTGAGCAACAACCAGAATTGAATAAAGCAGTTGCAATGACTTTGCCCAGAATGTCGTTTGAGATGACTTCTATTCAATATGATTCAACAAGAAAGGCAGGAGTCACTCAAACTTTTAAGGCATCTGACGGCACAAATCTAAAGAAAGTTTTTATGCCTGTTCCATATAATATTGGATTTGAACTTAACATCCTAACAAAATTGAATGATGATGCTTTACAGATTGTTGAGCAAATTCTCCCATACTTTCAACCATCATTCAATTTAACGGTAGATTTAATTGATTCTATTGGTGAAAAGAGAGATATTCCAATTGTTTTAGATTCAGTATCCTTTCAAGATGACTATGAGGGAGATTTTTCCACAAGAAGATCTTTAATATATACTTTACAATTTACGGCAAAGACATATCTGTTCGGTCCTATTGCCGATAGTACAGACGGTCTTATTCGTAAGGTTCAGGTTGATATGTATGCTGGTAGTGACCAAACAACTGCCAAACGTGAAATGAGATATACCGTAACTCCAGATCCTATTGATGCTGGGCCAGATGACGACTTTGGATTCAATGAGAATTGGGAGTTCTTTAATGACTCCAAAACTTATAGTCCAACACAACAGATTGATATTTGATAACTTATGAACAATAATTATGGAGATATTGATAAGGCTCTCAATATTGAGAGTAATATAATTGAGGTGGAGAAATCAGTAGAAAGGATTGATATTATACCATCAAAATCTGATGATATTAGGAAAGATTATGAATACACAAGAGCAAATCTATATTCGTTGATTGAGAAGGGTCAAGAAGCAATCAACGGAATTATGGAACTTGCCGGTGAAGGTGGAAGTCCTAGAGCATATGAAGTTGCCGGACAATTAATTAAGAGTGTTGCAGATACAACTGATAAATTAATTGATTTGCAGAAGAAACTAAAGGATGTTGAAGAAGATACTGTAAAATCACCAAGTAGTGTAACCAATAACGCTCTTTTTGTTGGGTCAACATCGGAACTTTCAAAAATACTCAAACAAGGTTTTCTAAATAATAAAGATTAGTCTTTGCAAATAATGAACAAGCAATTGAAATCATATAAAACTGTAGAGCAGATTGTGAAAAAACATCGTATGAGTGTTTCTGAAGGCACCGATACGCTTGAGTATGATTGGCATACTCCAATTCGTGAAAGAGCAGATAGATATTGCCCAAAATGTGAAAAACTTGAGACAAGAAGTGAGTGCAAATACGGTTCAAGATATTGGGATATGTTTTCTTTACCAGCAGAGTTAATTAGTTCAAAAAAAGATTATAATATAACAATGCCACATCCGGCAAATGAGGAGAAGGATCACGAGTATTCAATGGCTCGTTCAGAACTTAGTACTGTTATGAATGCTGCTAGAAGACTGAGGAAAAAAATGAAAGGTGAAGGTAATATTGAAGCCTGGGTTCAATCAAAGATTACCAAGGCAGCAGACTATATTGATACTGCAGCCGATTATATTGATAGTAAGGAAAGTAAGGTTAATGAAGATGTAACAATTGAGGATGCAAATGGTAATACATTTCTTCAGATTATTGATATTATTAAAGCAGATCGTCTTGTAAAAGAAACAAAGTCCGGGGATCAAGGTCTTCGTGATTGGTTTGGAAAATCAAAATCATCCACAGGAAAAAGTGGATGGGTTCAACTTGGTGGGAAATTTGCAGGAGAACCTTGTGCCCGCCAAGAAGGGCAAACTTCTACACCAAAATGTGGTAGTTCAAAAATGGCAGCAGATCTTTCACCCGAAGAAGAAGAAAAAGCAAGAATTAGAAAGAATCGTTTAGACCCAAATCAACCAGAAAAAACTGGTGGATCAAAACCAACTAATGTGAGGACAGAAGAAATGAATATACAAGAAGTAAAGGACAAAGCAGGAAAGGGTAGTGGTAAAAAGGATGCTTGCTATAATAAAGTAAAGTCTAGATATGATGTATGGCCTAGTGCATATGCATCCGGAGCATTAGTCAAATGCCGCAAAGTTGGTGCTGATAATTGGGGAACAAAAAGTGAAGCAGTAAATGCTGCTCAACAAGCAGCAATTGCAATCAATATGAAGAAAAGGGGAATCAAACCAAAATCAGAAGTAAAGGAAGACTGTTGGGTTGGTTATACCCAAAAGGGTATGAAAAAGAAAGGCAAAAAAATGGTTCCGAATTGTGTTCCAGTAAAAGAGGGAATTAGTTTTGATGTTGGAAAACCTTCTACAGGTATTGGTGCATTAACTCCATCTGCTGCGGCACAACTTGGACCAAAGGCAATTGATTTGCAAAAGAAAAAGGCTGCTGCTGTAAGTCTTCCAAGTACTGCCGGTGTTAAACTTGCAGATTCTTACAAATTAAAGTCATTTGATAACTTTATGATTGAAGCATCGGCTGCTTGGCAAAGAAAAGAAGGAAAGAATCCTGAGGGTGGACTAAACAAAAAAGGGATTGCTTCTTATCGCAAAGAAAACCCCGGTTCCAAACTTTCCATGGCAGTTACTACCCCACCATCAAAATTAAAACCAGGATCAAAATCAGCAAATCGCAGAAAATCATTCTGTGCTCGTATGGGAGGAATGCCCGGTCCTATGAAAGATGAAAAAGGTAATCCAACAAGAAAAGCATTATCTTTAAGAAAGTGGAATTGTTAATATATCATCAGAATTATGAAAACTTATAAAAATTATGTCTGATAACATCTACTTAGGTAATCCAAATTTAAAACGGGCAAATACTCAGATCGAGTTTACTGAAGAACAAATCTATGAGTTCTTAAAGTGTAAAGAAGATCCTGTATATTTTACACTCAATTATATTAAGATCGTCACTCTTGACCATGGATTGCAACCTTTTAAAATGTATCCATTTCAAGAGAAGTTAATTAGCAATTTCCACGAGCACAGATTTAATATTTGTAAGATGCCTCGTCAGACAGGTAAATCTACAACTTGTGTCTCATATCTATTACATTATGCAGTTTTTAACGATAATGTAAATATTGCTATACTGGCAAACAAAGCATCTACGGCAAGAGATCTTCTCAATAGATTACAACTTGCTTATGAGAACTTACCCAAGTGGATGCAGCAGGGTGTGATATCCTGGAACAAAGGTTCTTTGGAACTTGAGAATGGTTCCAAAATATCATCAAACTCCACATCATCATCTGCTGTTCGTGGTGGATCTTACAACATTATCTTCTTGGACGAATTTGCGTTCATTCCAAATCACATTGCCGATGACTTTTTTGCATCGGTTTATCCAACAATTTCTTCTGGTCAAAGTACAAAGGTAATTATTGTTTCTACCCCTCGTGGTATGAATCACTTCTACCGTATGTGGCACGACTCTGAGAAGGGCAAGAACGGATATGTGGCTACAGATGTCCATTGGTCAGAAGTGCCCGGTAGAGACGAAGAATGGAAGCAGCAGACGATTGCGAACACCAGTGAGCAGCAGTTTAAGGTTGAGTTTGAGTGCGAATTTTTAGGTTCTGTAAACACGCTTATTAATCCAGCAAAACTAAGAAACCTTGTATATGATGACCCGATTAAAAGAAATGCCGGATTGGATGTCTATGAAGAAGCAAAAGAAGATAGTAACTATCTAATCACAGTTGATGTTGCGAGAGGAATTGGTAATGATTACTCCGCGTTTATTGTTTTTGATATTACAAATTTTCCATACAAAATTGTAGCAAAATATAAAAATAATGAAATTAAACCGATGATGTTTCCAAGCATCATTCATCAAGTAGCAAAAGGTTATAATGAAGCTTGGTTATTGGTCGAAGTCAATGATATTGGTGATCAAGTTGCAAGTATTCTACAATATGATCTTGAGTATGATAATGTACTGATGTGTGCGATGAGAGGTCGCGCAGGGCAGATTGTAGGTTCTGGTTTCTCGGGTAAAAAGTCACAACTCGGAGTTAGAACAACTGCCGCAGTTAAAAAATTGGGATGTTCCAATCTAAAAACCTTATTAGAGGATGATAAACTACTTGTATGTGATTATGATATCATCGCAGAACTAACAACATTTTCTCAAAAAGGCAATTCGTTTGAGGCAGAAGAAGGTTGTAATGATGATCTAGCTATGTGTCTCGTCATTTTTTCTTGGTTAGTCGCACAAGATTATTTTAAGGAAATGACAGACAATGATGTTCGTAAAAGAATATATGAAGAGCAAAAAAATCAAATCGACCAAGATATGGCTCCATTTGGTTTTATCTCCGATGGTATTGACGAAATGACTAGTTTTGTAGATGACTCTGGTGATAGATGGTATACTGACGAATACGGTGATCGTTCTTATATGTGGGACTATATGTAATAGTAGTAATTTATAAATACTTGTAGAATAAATTTGGATTGCGAGGGATTTAAGATGCCGCTAAATTTAGCATCTCCTGGAATTATAGTAAGGGAAGTAGATTTAACAGTTGGTAGAATTAATTCATCCTCGGATAGTGTTGCTGCTCAGGTAGCACCTTTCGCAAAAGGACCTGTTGATTCTCCTGCTATTATTGAAAACGAAAATGATCTTTTAAACACTTTCGGACAACCATACTCAACCGATAAGCACTACGAGCATTGGATGGTGGCTTCATCATACTTGGCGTATGGTGGAACAATGTTGATTTCAAGAGCAGATGATACCGGACTTAAGAATGCTTTTGTTGGAACGGCTTCAAGCATTAAAATTAAGAGCGACGATCATTATAACCAACTTGGATATGATGAGAATGCTATTACCAACGTAACAGTTGCTGCTAAAAACCCAGGTTCTTGGGCGAATGATATTAAAGTCGCAATCATCGATGCAAAAGCAGATCAAATTTTAGGAATTACTACCACAAACCTAGCAGTAGGTTATGGAGTTACTCAGGCAGTTCCTGCAAATACTGTTTTAGCAGGAGCAGGGACAACTAGTGTTTTAACCGGATACTTTAAAGGCATTATTACTGAAGTTGGTGTTGGCAAAATTTCAACAAAAATTTTAAGTCACGTTTCTACAGCAGGAACTGTAACTACGATAGATTATCAACCAAGTGGCGTTTATACATTTGGAACAACTGGAAATCTAACTGTTAGTAACAGTAGTTCAACAGGAATTGCAACATCTGCAGTATCATCGGCAATTGATTGGTTCGATCAGCAATCAATTACACTTTCGAATGGGTCAATTTCTTGGAACACAATTGCAGATAGACCATCAACATCCGATTATGCGGGATCAAGAAGTTCCAGGTTCGATGAACTCCATATAGTTCTTATTGATGATAAAGGAACAATTACTGGAAATGCTGGAACAATTCTTGAAAAGCACCTTTCACTTTCCAAAGCAAAAGATGCATCATTCTCTGTAGGAAGTCCCTCTTACTGGAGAAAGTACCTTTCAATCAATTCTTCTTACATTTATGGGGGTTCTGCTCCAGCAGGAATTACTACGACAGGATTTGTAGGAACTGGGGCAACTTCATTTACTCCGGCAACAGATATTGGTTGGGACCAAAATGCACAAAATATCATATTTGCAGGTACAGGTGCTCCAACCTATACTCTTGCAGGTGGTCTGAATTATGGTGGACAAAGTGGTTTAACAACTTCTGGTTCTCTATATTCAGGACTGGATGATATTATCAGTGGTTACACATTATTTGAAAATACTGAGAACTACGAAACTAGTTTCATTCTAATGGGTTCGGCAAATTATGCAAAAGAAGACGCGCAGGCACTTGCTAATAAGTGCATTCAAGTTGCCGAAATCAGACAAGATTCTGTTGCGTTTATTTCTCCGCACCGACAAGCATTCCTTAGTGACTCTACAGTTGGAACAGTTACCGTAAATAATGATGATACAATTACCGATAACTTGGTGAGCTTTTATGCTCCTGTTACATCAACAACTTATGGCGTATTTGATAGTGGTTATAAGTACATGTATGATAGATTTAATGATACTTTCCGTTATATCCCACTAAATGGTGATATCGCAGGAACCTGTGCGAGAAATGATATCAATCAGTTCCCATGGTTCTCACCTGCTGGTACTTCAAGAGGTACTATCCTCAATGCAGTAAAACTAGCATACAATCCTGGTAAAGTGCAGAGAGACAAACTGTATTCGAATAGAATCAACCCAGTTATCTTCTCACCAGGTGCTGGAATCATCTTGTTTGGTGATAAGACTGGGTATGGTAAAGCATCAGCATTTGATAGAATTAACGTTCGTCGTCTCTTCATCTATCTTGAAGAAGCTATCTCTGCTGCTGCTAAAGACCAACTCTTTGAATTCAACGATGAGATTACAAGAACAAATTTTGTAAATATTGTTGAACCATTCCTTCGCGATGTTCAATCTAAGAGGGGAATCTTTGATTATGTTGTTGTTTGTGACGAAACAAACAACACTGCTGCCGTAATTGATAGCAACGAATTTGTTGCAGACATTTACATCAAACCAGCACGATCCATTAATTTCATCGGTCTTACCTTCATTGCCACCAGAACTGGTGTTTCCTTTGAAGAAGTAATCGGTACAGTTTAATTAACTTAGAGGTTTAAAACTATGGCAACCCGTCAACAACTAAATCCACCCCCTTTAAGAAAGATTACTGACTTCAAAAGTAAGCTGACTGGTGGTGGTGCAAGACCCAACCTTTTTGAGGTTGTTCTTTCATTTCCAGATGCTGCTGCACCAGATGCAACAGTTTTAGATAAGGCAAGATTTTTAGTTAAGGCTGCAAATCTTCCAGCATCAAACGTTGCTGCGATTGATGTTCCTTTTAGAGGAAGAACCCTCAAAGTTGCTGGAGACAGAACTTTTGATAGTTGGACTATCACTGTTATGAACGATACGGATTTCTCAATTCGTTCTGCCTTTGAAAATTGGATGAACACAATCAACAGAGTATCTGATAACACTGGTCTTACAAACACGGCAGACTATCAGGCAGATGCATATGTTTATCAATTAGATCGTGATGGTTCTACTTTGAGAGCATATCACTTCTATGATGTATTCCCAACACAAGTTTCTGCAATCGAACTATCTTATGATAGTGGTGGAGACATCGAAAACTTCACCGTAGAACTACAAGTTCTCTGGTGGGAAGCAGTCAAAGGTAATTCACCTGCAGCAGGCGGTCAAGATATCAACTAAATAGTTAAATAACAGACTAACTTTAATTATAATATGGCAAGACTTTTTGGTTTTTCAATTGAAGATACAGAAAAGAAATCCGCCTCTATAGTTTCCCCCGTCCCCCCCAATAATGAGGACGGGGTTGATAACTATATTGCTAGTGGATTTTATGGGCAATATGTAGATATTGAAGGTGTTTATAGAACAGAACAAGATTTAATCAAAAGATATCGTGAGATGTCTATTCATCCAGAGTGTGATGGTGCTATTGAAGATGTTGTAAATGAAGCAATCGTTAGTGATTTATACGATTCACCAATTGAGATTGAACTATCAAATTTAAATGCTAGTGATAAATTAAAAAAAGTAATCAGGGAAGAATTTAAGTACTTAAAGGAAATTTTAGATTTTGACAAAAAATCCCATGAAATTTTTAGAAATTGGTATATTGATGGAAAACTTTATTATCTAAAAGTTATTGATACTAAAAAACCCCAAGAAGGAATTAAAGAATTAAGATATATCGATCCAATGAAGATGCGATATATTCGTCAAGAAAAAAAGAAAGATAGAGATGATTATATCAATATAAAAGCAGGTATGGATGATGCCAAGATTCTCTCACCAGAATTGGAGGAGTATTTCATCTATACGGCAACATCAAATTATTCGTCAGGAATGATTGGTAATAGTGGTCAAAAAGGTGCAGTAAAGATCGCTAAAGATTCTATCACATATTGCAGTTCTGGTCTTGTAGATAGAAATAAAGGAACTGTACTTTCATATCTGCATAAAGCAATTAAGGCACTCAATCAACTTAGAATGATTGAGGATTCACTTGTAATTTACAGATTATCACGCGCTCCAGAACGCAGAATCTTCTATATTGACGTTGGCAATCTTCCAAAAGTAAAGGCAGAACAATACCTCAAAGAAGTTATGTCTCGGTACAGAAACAAACTTGTCTATGATGCATCCACGGGTGAAGTTCGTGATGATAAGAAATTTATGAGTATGATGGAAGATTTCTGGTTGCCTAGAAGAGAAGGTGGTAGAGGAACAGAAATCACCACACTTCCTGGTGGACAAAATCTTGGAGAACTTGCTGATATTGAGTATTTCCAGAAGAAACTTTATAGAGCACTGGGTGTTCCAGAATCAAGAATTGCTTCTGACGGTGGATTTAATTTAGGACGTTCATCAGAAATTTTAAGAGATGAACTAAAATTTGCCAAGTTTGTTGGACGTTTAAGAAAGCGTTTTGCAAATATGTTCAATGATATGTTGAGAACGCAATTGATTCTCAAGAACATTGTATCACCAGAAGATTGGGAAACCATTAGTGATCATATTCAATATGATTTCTTGTATGATAACCAATTTGCAGAGCTTAAAGAATCAGAACTAATGAATGAGCGTTTAGCAACTCTTTCTACGATTGAACCGTATATTGGTAAGTATTATTCCACTGAATATGTTCGTAAGAAGATCCTTCGTCAAACCGATTCAGAAATCATTGAGATTGATGANCAAATTGAAGACGAAATTAAGAAAGGTATTATTCCAGATCCATCACAAGTTGATCCAATTACTGGAGAACCATTACCACCAGAGGGTGCAGTTCCCCAAGAAGGTGGTGATCCCGGACTAATGGGAGATATTCCACAGGAACCAGATATCAATGTTGATGCACAAATAACACAGGTTCCAGAACCCAAAGGTGGCAAGATATAAATAAAGAATAGACATATATTAAAATTTTATGGAAGAACTTATCGACTTGATTGCTACTGATTCGTCAGCATCGGAAATTAGTGACAAAATTAAAGACGTTCTGTTTGCCAAGGCAGCAGAAAGAGTTGATGCTGCTCGTCCTTTAGTTGCCACATCTATGTTTGGTAATGAACCATCATACGAGGATCAAGAATAATGACAGTACATAAACCAGTTGGTCTTGGCAGTTCTATTGCAATTACTTCTGGAGCTGCTACAACTTCATCTGCATTGTCAGTTCAGACTAAAGCACTAAGAGTTGTGGCAGTTTCTGCCGGAGCCTTTATTGGAATTGGAACTAGTCCAACAGCAGCAACAACAGATTATTATGTTCCTGCAGGAGGAACTGCGGTGCTTGCATTAAGTCCAGCATCACAAAGAATTTCCGGAATTACTACAGGAACTACAACTACAATTGATTTTCCAACAGGATCTGGATCACCATTTGTTGTTGGAGATTATGTAACTTTAACTTCCGTAGGGCAGCCATATTACAATTTTACTCATCAACCCATTACGGCAGTTGATGCAACAAGTGGAGTTGGTGGATATTATTCAGCAAGAATTACCGTATCCACGAGCACATCTGGAATTGTAACTGCATTTTCTACTGATGCAGATTTAAGAAGATCAATAAAAGTTTCTGCATATGGAACTGGAGCAGGAGCTTTATATTACCAACAAGTTCAAATTGCCGGAGACGCATAAAAATGAAACTCATCACAGAAGAAGTACAACAGGTTAAATTCATCACCGAAGGTAAAGGTGCCGAAAAGAAAATGTTTATTGAGGGAGTTTTTCTTCAAGGTGATATCTGTAATCGTAACGGCAGAATGTATCCAATGCAAACTCTTGCCCGCGAAGTAAAAAGATATAATGAGGCATTTGTCGGTAAAGGTCGTGCTCTTGGAGAACTCGGTCATCCTGATGGACCTACAGTTAATCTTGATCGTGTTTCTCACAAAATTGTTTCCCTTGAACAAAAAGGAAACAATTTTATTGGTAAGGCACAACTTCTAGAAACTCCAATGGGCAAAATTGCTAAAGCACTTATCTCTGAAGGTGTTTGTCTTGGAGTTTCTTCTCGTGGTGTTGGATCATTAAGGATGACCAATGAAGGTCATAAAATTGTTGGTGAAGATTTTATGCTTGCAACTGCAGCAGATATTGTTGCTGATCCTTCTGCCCCTGATGCTTTTATTTCGGGAATTATGGAAGGTAAGGAGTGGGTTTGGGAAGGAGGAATTCTTCGTGAGAATTTTGCATCCAAAACTCAAAGAAGAATCAACACCTTAGTTGATCAAAAAAGATTGGATGAGCATAAAGTTAATCTATTCCAAGATTTCTTAGCAAATCTTTAAATTATAAATAAATATAGATTATACACAAGATCTAAAATGTCCGTTGGTAGCAATTTACAAGAAATGGAAAACGTAGTAACCAAAGGCGCTGCTAAAGCTGAACCAATGCAAAAGTTGTCCACTGGAATTGCTCCTGGGCAAACTGGAAGTTGGGAAGACTTAGGTGGTCCTACCCCAGATAATTACAGAGTTGATGACGATTCGGCAAAATTCAAGGATGCTGCCGCAACTCTTTCTCAAGTCAAGAATGTCGTTAATGCTAAAGCTGCTAAAGCAGAAGCAATGAAGAAAATGGCAGAAGAGTCTGAGGAGGATGAAGAGAACCTCATTGCTGAGGAAGAAGTTGCCGAAGCAATGGAAGAGGATGAAGATGAAGATGAAGAGGAAGAAACCCCCAAGAAAAAGAAGAAGGGTGGAAAGGAAGAAGCAGAAGATGATGACGAAGATGAAATGAAGGAAGAATTTGATATCGAAGAAGATGTCAATGCTCTTCTTGCTGGTGAAGATCTTTCTGAGGAATTCCAAGAGAAAGCACGTACCATCTTTGAGGCTGCAATCAGATCTAAGGTTGCAGAAATCAAAGGAGAACTTCAAGAAGCATACGAGCAATCACTTGTAGAAGAACTTGTTGCTATTAAAGAAGAACTCACCGATAGAGTCGATGCATACCTTGAGTATGTTGCCGACGAGTGGGTTTCAGAAAATGTTCTTGCTGTTGAAGCAGGACTCAAAACTGAGATGACCGAATCATTCCTTGTTGGAATGAAGAGTCTTTTTGAAGATCATTATGTAACAATCCCTGAAGATAGATATGATGTACTCAATACTATGGTAGAAAAACTTGATGAAATGGAAGAAAAACTCAACGAGCAAATTCAAAGAAATGTTGCTCTAAATCAAAGATTAGCGGAGTCGGTTGCTGATGTAATCTTCTCTGATGTCTGTGAAGGTCTTGCACTTTCACAGAAGGATAAACTCGCTTCTCTTGCTGAAAATGTTGAGTTTGATGGTGAAAACAACTATCGTGAGAAACTAGTAACTTTGAGGGAATCGTATTTCCCATCTAATGCTGGTACTCAAAGAAATCATTCAGAGAATCTCTCTGAAAGTACTGAATCCGTTTATCAACCAGTATCTGGTCTGATGGAATCATATATTCAGACTCTGAATAGAGTTTCGAGAAAGTGATTTTAAATCATAAGCAAATCAAACTAACTTTTTAAAGAGGAAAAACAAATGCAAATGTTCAATGCAGAACATCTGCAGGAGAAGTGGGCACCACTCCTAGACCATTCAGGTCTTGGGGAAATCAAAGATTCTCATCGTAGAATGGTAACCGCAGTTCTCCTGGAGAACCAAGAAAGAACACTCCGTGAAGAGAGTGAGTTTCTTTCAGAATCACCAACCAACTCAGGTAATGGAGTTGGTGGATCAGGCGCTTTCGGTGGTAGCGCATCTTCACCTGTTGCAGGTTTCGACCCAGTTTTGATCTCCTTGATCAGACGTGCAATGCCTAACTTGGTCGCCTATGACCTCGCAGGTGTTCAACCAATGAATGGTCCTACCGGACTTATCTTCGCAATGCGTTCACGCTACACCAGTCAGAGTGGTACTGAAGCATTCTTCAACGAAGTAGATACAAGATTCTCTTCTCAGAATACTACTAATAGTCTTACCCAAACCGGTATCGGTACTACTGCTGCTCAGTCCGGAACTAATCCATCAGTTCTTAACGATGCATCTCCAGGTACATACAACCTTTCAGGTGGTATGGCTACTGGTGACTCGGAGAACCTTGGAACCACTGCTGGTGGTCAGTTCAACGAAATGGCATTCTCAATCGAGAAAGTCACCGTTACCGCTAGAACAAGAGCACTCAAGGCTGAGTACTCACTTGAGCTCGCTCAAGACCTCAAGGCAATCCACGGTCTGAATGCAGAAGCTGAGTTGGCCAACATCTTGTCAACTGAGATTCTTGCCGAAATCAACCGTGAAATCATCCGTACCATCTATAATGTTGCTAAGCCTGGTGCTCAAGCAAACGTTGCTACTGCTGGTACTTTTGACCTTGACGTTGATTCCAATGGTCGTTGGTCAGTTGAGAAGTTTAAGGGACTTATCTTCCAAATCGAGCGCGATGCAAACGCAATTGCACAGCAAACTCGTAGAGGAAAGGGTAATATGATTCTCTGCTCGGCAGACGTTGCTTCGGCACTCACCATGGCAGGTGTTCTTGATTACACCCCAGCACTCAACGCTAATCTTAACGTTGATGACACCGGCAACACCTTCGCAGGTGTTCTTCAAGGCAAGTATAAGGTCTTTATCGATCCTTATGCTGCTAACGTATCTGCTAACCAGTACTATGTTGTTGGTTATAAGGGTTCTTCCCCTTATGACGCAGGTATCTTCTACTGCCCTTATGTTCCTCTCCAAATGGTTCGTGCCGTTGGTGAGAACACCTTCCAACCAAAAATTGGATTTAAGACTCGTTATGGTATCGTTGCTAACCCATTTGCTAAAGGTTTCAGTGATTCCAATCCTGGAGTTGTTGAAGCTAACACTAACGCATACTACAGAAGAGTCAAAGTAACCAACTTGATGTGAGCCTTTCTCACATTTCTTCAAAGAGGGTCCTTCGGGACCCTCTTTTTTTATCTAAATAAAAATAAAACATTATGGCGTCACCATTTGCCAAGCAAATAGACAATAGAAATTTTCTATCACCAGTTGGATTTAAGTTTACTTTGGCAAAGGAACCTAAAGTAACATTTTTTTGCAACTCAACAAGAATTCCGGAAATTAATTTAGAAGTTGTACAACAACCATCATACCTAAAAGATATTGATGTACCAGGTGATAAATTAACCTATGGCGACTTATCAATCAGATTTCTAGTTGATGAGAATATGGAAAATTATATGGCCATTCATAATTGGTTAACTGGTCTTGGTTTTCCAGAAACAACAGAACAATTTGCAGAATTAACAACAACAGATACTGGATTAAGAGATCAAAAATCAGCATTTAGTGATGGTAGTTTGTATATTCTCAATAGTAATTATAGAAATACTGCGGTTGTTAAATTTAAAGATTTATTTCTCNGCTATCATTAACATCATTAGAGTTTGATGCTACACCAAATGATGTTCAGTACTTTACAGCAGAGGCATCTTTCAAGTATACTGTCTATAATATCCTAGGAACCAACAATCAACCACTATGAATCTTGATGAAATTCAGGAAATGTGGCAGAG
>JGI12421J11937_10000550_pt1 | contig 14708 bp, 16 predicted proteins | sample LakErihyJuly2011_2_FD_11937 | JGI IMG/M metagenome (IMG submission 11937)
TTATAATTATAATCATATTTAAATATATAAATATAAATATAAATATAAGTAAATTAAAATGATTAATAGTGAGGAAAATCTATTTCAACCAAAATTAATATGTGACAAAGGAAATATGTTATTAAGCGAAATAAGAATACCTTCTAGTAACAACAAGGCATATAATTTACAATTTGAATTTAATAATTTGAACACCACTAAAGTAAATACAGAAATGCTTTTGAGCACATCAATTTATGAATTAATAGAAAAAGTAAATAATGACTTAATTGAAAAAATACATATTTTAGACACAATAAATAATTATGAAACAGATGTATGTATTTTATTAAAACCTATTGCCAAAGAAGTAGGAATTAAGCAAAAATATGTTTTGTTTAGAACTACTAAATATAAAAACAATTTAAATAACAACATAACTTTTTATAATAAAGATTTAATATATGAGCATAAACATTTGATAAATGGTTATTTACAATCAATAAATTTAAACACAGAAAAATACGAACCAATGACATTCAATTTTGGAAAAACCCACATAAGTTTAAATGATGAAACAATACAACAAAACACAATTGAAAAATTGATCAATGTAAAATTTTCTGTTGATTTTCAATTAACAATAATAGATGAGTTACCTATTTATATGAATAATTTAATTGGATTAATGTTTAAAAAAATGTTTTATAATTTAAAACAATTTATTAATAATTTAAATTCTTGAAAATGTATTTAAATTCATAAATATATTATTATTTATAATAACTTAATAACTTACTATTTATTAAATTATTAAACGATGGTCTTAGACTCTATGTATATATTTTTACGAATTATAAAATTAGTAAGTGTGGTTATGTGGGAAATTATAAATTTTAATACTAAAAAATGTATAAATCATTTTTATAATAAACCCACTTATAGATTAGAATTAATAAAAAAAATATCACAAAAATTAGAGCGTGAAAATATAGTATATGTGAAAATATTTCAAGCATTATGTTTTGACAGAGATTTATTGTCTATTGAAGAACAAGATTATTTACTTAAATACACAGACAATGTTCCCTATAAGCATAATGAAATAGATCATGATTTATTACATAAGTTGGAAGATGAATTTTCAATCACTTTAACTAGCATAATTCCAATAAATTGTGGTATAGTTGGTTTAGTTTTCGATGGTTATGATTCATCTAATAATAAAGTAATTATTAAAATGTTGAAAAACAATATTTTAGAGAAATTTACAAATGTATTTGATGAGTTGTTATATGTTTCGTATATATGTAAATATATTCCATACATAAAATCTCTCAAAATCACAAAAATACTTTTGGATAACGAAGAAATTTTATTAAATCAAATGAATTTTATGAATGAAGTGGAGGCAATAGAAATTTTTAGTGAAAAATATAAAAATAATAAAGAATACGTGTTTCCAAAAGTTCATAGAGAGATTACCGAAAAATATAATAAATTATTAGTAATGGAAAATATTAGCGGTCTAAAATTTAAAGACATTGAATCTATGGATGAAACTATTAAAGAAGAATTTGCATGTATACTTAATAAATTCGCAATATTAGGAACATTATTTCATTCAGTTATTCATTGTGACTTACATAGTGGAAACATATTTTTTTATATAAATAATGAATCGCCAAAATATAAATTAGGTATTATTGATTTTGGCATATGTTGTTTTCCCAATAAAGAAAATCAAAATGCCTATTATATTTTTTTTAATGATATACATTACAAACAAGATTATAGTAATGTAGAAAAGTTATTATATGCTATTATACAAGAAAAAGAACTATTAAGTAGTTTTAATGCTAATAAAAAACAGCAATTTTTAACGGAAACTATTAAATGCTTTGAATTAAATACTAAAGAAGAAATAACAATCCAATTATTAATAGATTTAAGTAAATTATTAACCAAATATAATTTGAACTTCACAGAAGAATTTAATAAACTTATTTTAAGCATACATGTTGCTAATCATTTTGGAAAACAATTATCAAAAAGTTTAAAAGCAACACAAACAAAAGTAATTACAGAATTAAATAAATTTAATGAATTATTGCTATGTGAGTAGCATTTTGGGGGGACTTGGGCGCATTATAAAAGTTAATACTCATTGTTTATCTCTCTTATCTTAAATGTATTTATATTATTTTATTAAAATATAATATTAATACCTAAGTTATATAATTATAAAGTGTAAAAAATGGGAAAAATATATTTGAAAAATTTTTGGAAAATGGACATTTATAAATGTCCAGTTTTTGAAGTTTTAAACCTTTTATAAAAAAATGATAAATTTTCACATTTTAAAATAAATTACAGCATAAAGGGTTGAATATGTATAATTTATTACTTAAAAACTCCTTACCATAAACTTTTTCACCAATTTTTCACAAATCTCGGCCGAATTTTTGTTGACTTTTGTTGACAAAAATTATCCGGAATAATCCGCGCTAAAAACATTTATATTTTTTGTGATGGTTTATGATAAGGCAATTGTTTATGTATTTTATAAATATTACAACCTTTTTAAAATATTTGACATTTTGTTACATAAAATCCGTGAAAATCCGATAATTTAAATAAAATATTTAAATACTATTTTCTATTTAAATATTATTGGTGCCAATGTTTACAAAAAAATCCGCAAAAGTCCGCAAAGAATTTGTTTGTATAAATTGTAACTATAATACGTGTGATAAAAAAGATTACAACAAACATATTAACACAGCAAAACATAAAAATAATACAAATGTTGACAAAGTGTTGACAAATATAGAAGAAAAATCCGCAAATTTAAACACAAATTTAAGCATAAATGAAATAGTATGTAATTGTGGGAAAAAATACAAAAGTAGACAAGGGTTATATGCTCATAGGAAAAAATGTGATGCTCTAGAAAATGAGAAATTAACAAACACTACAAACACTACAAACACTACAAATGCTACAAATTCTACAAATAATCAACTAACTTTAACAAATGATTTAATTATTAAACTGCTTAATGATAATAAAGAAATGAGAGAAATTATAATTAAGCAACAAGACCAAATAAGTGAATTATTACCAAAAATTGGCAACAATTTTATAACAAACAATAACAATAACAATAAATTTAATATTCAAGTATTTTTAAATGAGCGCTGTAAAGATGCTATAAATATGAGTGATTTTATAAAATCAATACAAGTAAGCTTACAACAATTAGATTATACTAAGCAAAATGGAATAGTAAATGGTCTAAGTAATGTAATTATTGAAAATATGAATAAATTAGGACTTTATCAACGCCCTATTCACTGCACAGATATAAAACGTGAATCATTGTATATTAAAGATGATGACAATTGGGAAAAAGATGTTAACAAAGAGAAAATTAGAAAAGCAATAAAAGATGTATCAACAAAGCAATTTTGCGCATTAAGTAAATGGACTAAAGAAAATCCAGATTTTCAAAATAATGAATACAAACAAAATTATTATACACATACATTAGTAGCTATAGCAAATAATAAAGAACAAAATGAAGAAAAAATAATAAAAAAATTATGTAATAATAGCTATATAAAAGAAGATTAATCGCACGTAACAGCAACTATTTTATTTTCTTTATTTTCTATATTTGCTTTATTTTCTTTATTACTAGTATGACATATAATTTTACTTTTATAATGCTCATTAATAAATGAGCAAATTTTATAATAACTTACAAAAGAAATAGAAAACATTGTAACACAACTATTAAACATCATTAAACTATTGTTATCTTCAATACTATATAACACCCAACAAAAACTATGAAGATTACCCAAAAATAAATACCAAGAATCAAAATCTTTAACTGATTTTGTGCGATACGTTTTTATTATTTGAGGAACATGATAAATAACATTAATAACATTACACGCAATAAGAATTCCGCTTTTATATGTATTATTATTCATTTAATTGTCTATTTAAAATTTAAAAATAACTTTAAATAATTTGTATATATATTAAAAAAAAATTGATATTATACGTGATTAATATAGATATTTTATATTAAATTATTTATAATGGAACAAACACAAACTCAAGAACCAAAAATATTCATATTAGTTGACACAAGTTATTGGATATTTTATAGATATTTTGCTATTGTTCAATGGTGGGGTCATTCAAATCCCGAAACACCTTTAACTAATCCAATCGAAAATGAAGAGTTTGTAGAAAAGTTTATGAAAACATTTAGCGAATCGCTAACAGGGTTTAAAAAGAAGCAAAAAATACATAAGAAACAATCTACAATTATTGCTGTTCGTGATTGCCCGCGAAAGACTATTTGGAGAAATGCTTTATTTACGGAGTATAAAGGTACGCGAGACAAAGGCGAGGATTTTTTAGGAGGACCATTTTTCAAACACATTTATCAAGACAGCAATAAACTTTTATATGAGGCTGGTGCTAATGCCGTATTACAATTTCCTAATTTAGAAGCAGACGATATTATTGCTCTTACTAAAAATCATATTCGCCGAAAATATGCGGATGCCAAAATATATATTATAGCAAATGATCATGATTATTTACAACTTTTAGATGACAACACCGAAATTGTAAATTTTCAAAACAAATTTTTAAAAGAAGCCAATAAAGTGTTTAGCGAACCACAAAAAAATTTGTTTTATAAAATTGTGCTGGGAGATAAGTCAGATAATATTATGCCAATTTTTAAGAAATGTGGTCCAAAAACTTGTGAGAAATATTATGAAAATAATGAATTGTTTTTAGAAGCATTGAAAAAGGAAAATGCTTATGAAAAATATGAACTAAATAAAAAATTAGTAGATTTTAGAGAATTACCTCACGAACTAGTAAGCAGTTTTACTGAAGAAAACTCCGAATTATTAGACAAACTATAGTTTGTAAGTTAATTTCTAAGTTCCTTTTTAATATGTTTAACATTATTATTATTAATATAACTAATAATAATATTAATACTAATAATGTTAATAATGTTAATAAAATATCCGTTATTAGTTCCTACATTTGGCCATGGGGCTACCAGTTTAATCCTTAATCCTTATACGACCTTAGCAAGCAATCTTTTTACTGGATTATGTATATATTATTGTTCGTTTATTCAACGAAAAATGCTATTAATCATTTTTTCTATTTATCATATTGCCGATGACTTCAATATAAAAAATAACTTTTATAAATATTCCTTAAGTTCATTATTTCACTTGGCATGGCTTAAATATCCAATGCTAAGTAAATGCTATTTAACGTTAATCCATAGTCCTAGACATTATTTAACTATTTATAAAAGAAAACGGAGAGTCGCCCAACAATTGTTAATAGGTTTTGGAACAAGTGCTCTTGCTATTCCCTTTTTAAATGCTAATTTAGATAGCGTATTGAATAATTACTTAGGCGAGTTATGGTATGTTGCTCCAATAATTGCCCACATAACAGTCCATAGTTATTATAATAAACTTATTAATAATACTAGTACTATAAGTTAGTTTTTAACTTTTGTATTTAGTTTTTTAATATTAAGCAATTTAATACTTTTTGTTAGACCAAGCACATTTATTTTTAATACAAATAAAATTGTATCGCTTCCTACATCATAATATGGTGTTTCAATAGTACATCTATATTTACGGACAATATTTATAAGATACTCGTCTAAATCATAGTTCATGCTAACATTTTCATCATTTTCATCATTATAAATATAACCATTACAATTAATTAGTCCACTTAATCTGACATGTGAAGTATTTTTTTTTAATCGTTCGAATTCTATAATTTGCTTACCTAATAGTGGAAAAATGATTGACCCTGTGTAAACATTATTTAATGGAGGCAAACTATAACTCAATGCTAATAATAAAATGTTATACATAATAAAATTAATATTATTATTATGTTAATAAATTTGTATTTAAATAATATAATTTCAATTTTTTTATATTATTTAAAAAAAATTGAAATTATAAATTATAAATTATAAATTATAAATTATAAGCCAGTTTATAACTCATGAATATTATAACCGAGAGAAAAAAAGGTCGTCCAGGAGCCAAGCATTTTAGAACAGAGGTTAAACATGTTCGACAAAAAGAATACACTATGATTGTTGCTATTGGAGAATTCTTAGATTATCCTATATTAAATGCTAAAAATATAGATATTATTATAACATTCAAACCTGGTACTGATAACAAGAAGATTTTACAAATACAAATCAGAGATGACACCATAACAGGTTTTCAAAATCTTTCAGAAAATAATGACAAAAATCCATTTAATTTTGGTTATAATAGCTCATCGCACGACAATGACGAATCTATTTCAGAGTTTGGAGCAGGTTTAAAAGAAGCATTTATTGCTCTTTCCGATAAGATCACTATTTATACTAAATCAGACGATCAATATTATAAGATTGTGTTTAATATAGAAAAAATGTCAAAAATAGAAGACGTAAATGAATCATTTAACTATGATGAAAAGACTATAACTCAACAAGAATATATAGAAGAACACAAATTACAATGTGGTTCTTCTATTATACTTGAAGAAATGGTTGATGGAATCATAATTGATTTAGATGAACTAAAAAAATCTATTATAAATACATATGGAAAAATCATTAAAGAAAGAAATATTGTTGTAAAATTGAACGGCGAACAACTGAGTGATAGTAATATATCACCATTTGATAATGTATATTGTAAGCCTTTTAATAGTATTACAAAATTATATGCCAAAAAAAATGAGACTACTAATACTGAAGAATATTATATGGAAGTAAAAACTGATAAAACAAGATACTATTTATACATTGATGAAACAAAAGCATGGTCACCAGAAATAACAACTAGAGGAGTGATAAATAAACTAGAAACGTATAAAAATTTGAAACCAGAATGTTTAATAATGACATTAAAAGGAACAGAAAGACAGTTTTGTAAAGATAATATTAAGAATCCTGTTAGTGGAGGAGATATTAAGTTTTATAAACGAGGTAGGCAACACGGTTCATATAGCGCCCCTACAACTAATGGAGCATATAATCATGTATTTTTAGAATTAGAGATTTATTCTAAAAAAATAGGAAAGGAGTTGGGAATGACTGTAAATAAACTTATCAAACTTAATAAGGAAAACAAACTATGTAATGTAATAAAAGCAGCAATTCACTCTTTACAAAGTAAACATGCTTATGATTCGGGTTCTAAAACAACATCAGCATCAACTAAATATAACATTATTAAAGCTACAGGTCTCCCTATTAGTCATGTTAACATTCCTACCAAACTTAAGGAAAAATTAGTTGCAGCAGCAAAAAAAGCAGAAGAAGAAAGATTAGCAGCAGAAGAAAAAGAAAGATTAGCAGCAGCAAAAAAAGCAGAAGAAGAAAGATTAGCAGCAGAAGAAAAAGCAAGATTAGCAGCAGAAGAAGAAGCAAGATTAGCAGCAGAAGCAGAAAAAGCAAGATTAGCAGAAAAAGCAAGATTAGCAGCAGAAAAAATACAAAGAACACATAGAGCAAAAGCAGGAAAAGTAGAAAGATTAGCTGCAGAAAAAGAAAGATTAGCAGCAGAAAAATTAAAAGCAGCAAAAGCAGAAGCAGAAGAAAAAGCAAGATTAGAAAAAGCTAGATTAGAAAAAGCAAGATTAGAAGCAGCAATAAAAATACAAAGAATACATAGAGCTATAAATCAAAAACAGCAATTAATAAAAAAACCACAACCAAAACCAAAACCAGAACCAATACTAGTGGATAGATTTCGTAGAGGAAGTGTAGAAGGAAAAAAATTCAAAGAAGTAATTACTTATTATATAAATCAGGTTGGAGATAATGAAGATGTATGTGGCGAAGATTTAGCAATGTATAATAAAGTGTGTAAAAAATTAAACATAATTCCATAAATAAATTAAACTAATAATTCACAGGCAAATCACAACTTATAAAAGTAGCCTCTCCTTCAGCATTCCATGAAACAACCAATACAATAACTTCTACGCCCTTTTTTATTGCTTCATTAAATGCTTCTTTATAAATTGGGTCTAACACAGATGCCTGAAAACTGGTAACATCTGTTCGTTGAATAACAAAACAAATAATGGGTCTAATAATTTTTGAATGAGTAATTTCGGCTAATTCATTAATATGTTTTAAAGCGCGCTCGCTTACAACTGCGCCTTTCTTTTTTCTATAGCCATCTGGAAAATATGAAATTTTCTCATTAATGGCAATATTAATAAAGTCCCCACGCTTAATCATTTTTTTACGATCACTAGAAGATACATCGGCATAATCAGCAAGAGGAACATTTTTAACTTCTAACACAAAATATTTACCATGCTCGTCTATTCCGGCAAAATCAAACCGTGAATTTAGCAATTTAACTTCACGCCTATAAGTTTTAACATTTGTCAATGTTTTCAAATAGTTTTTTGTTAACGCATTTTCTACTAAAGCCTCGGCTAATTTTGGATCAACTCCTATTAATTGCTTATTAATATAATGATGCGCGTTAATAATCTTTTCTTCGCAAAAATTTGCCAAATAAATTTTATAAGAGCAAACAGTGGATTTGGTATGACTGCAATTGGATTTTATTGGAGAAGCATAAACAAAACAATCTTTTTCACATAATCCACAACAACCCAGAGAAGCACAATGTGCTTGAACAATTGAACCATCGGGAAGTTCTATATCAGCAACATAAGGTGTTTTACATACTTTGGATGGTCGCGATACAATTTTAACCAAAACCAAATCATTTAACTTAGCAAGCATATTTAGACGAGTTTTTAAATAATATATATTAATGTTGTTAATCTATATTATTATTTAATAGTTAATAATATATCAATTTTTTTACAAATAATAAAAAAAAAATTATTAAGTTCCTGGGAGTTACATCCAAGGCGCCTTTGCTGCTTGTGGTGCTGGTGCTGTTGGTGCTGCTGATGCTTGTGTTGATTTATGTGCGTTAGTATATAACTTTCTATAATGTTTATTAATAGTTGAGAATAGTATGAGTTTTATACTTTCGGCTGTTAGACCAGTGCCAATAAACATACCTATGAAATCTTTAACGTTATCAATTTCTATAACCACGGTAACAAAAGGAAGATAATTTGTAAGATATTTAAAATCATCATCTTTCGGTTTTTCAGTTGTAGCAATCTTAACTCCATTAGCCATTGTAATTCCCTTGGCGTATTTAATATAATCTGTAAGACCACCGCCATATTCAAACGTAGCATACTTCTCATATTTAGTAACCAAATCTAACCAATCGGTATTAACAAATGGATTATTAAGCGAACCACTAACATCGGTCCAAAGCATTACTTCTATTTTTGCGTTATTTTTAGGTGTAAAATTTTCAACTGAATAATTTTCAACTGAATAATTATTAACACAAGAAAATAATACTATAATTAATATAATTAATATTGCTAAAAGTGCTAATGGTTTAGAATATTTTTTAAAAAAATTAGATTTAACCATATAAATTATAATATATAATAAATTATAATATATAATTATTTATTTATAAAAAATTATATAATTTTGAATTTTCTTATAAATTGTATTTTACCTTCTTTATATCCTTCTAGTATCGCCTTCTTTCTGAACTTAGTCCTTCTACTTTTGCTTTATTCCCTTCTTTCTTCGCTTCTTCTACTGTTGCTTTCTTCCCTGGTGTAAGTCCTTCTAGTGTGTAATTATTATATGAATAATATAATACAATACTTAATATAAATAATATTGCTAAAATTCCAAATGGCTTACCTAAACCTTTTAAAAAAGAAGACTTCGCCATATATAAATATATAAATATATAAATATATAAATATATACAAAATATACAAAATATACAAAATATACAAAATATACAAAATATACAAAATATACAAAATATACAAAATATACAAAATATACAAAATATACAAAATATAAATATATAAATATAAATTATGTGAGTTGCTATTTATACGCGCTTACTGTTCTTATCTACTTCTAGAGATGAATTTTTTTTATATAAATAATAAACTATAATACTTATTATAGATTCAAGTAAAAATAATATTACTAAAATTACAAATGGCTTGCCTAAACCCTTAGAAAAACCAGATTTAACCATATATTATATTATTTGATAATTATTATGAAAGAACTTTTCTTCTAAATAATGAAATATTATTATTCATTATAATTAACATATTCCATATAACATTTATCAAATTCCACGCTAGTAATATGTGGTTGCCTTCTAAGAATATGCTCTTTAGTATAAACACCACTCGCTTCACTTCCAGAATCAATAGCACTATCTAAAATAAATTTTACACAAAATTGTGCTGTTAATTTTTGTGTGCTAAGCACTACTTTTTTATTTAAATTATTAATGTTTTTTTTTAATACATCTATGCTATATGTTTCATAACATAAATCAGAATCACTAATGCTTTCATTATAAATAGATTCCATTTTTAAATATTTTTATAATAATATTTTTATAAAATAAAATAAAAATATTAATGTTATCAATTTTTTTATACTTTAAAAAAATTAATTAAGTGTAATTACTGATCATCGCATTTAAACCCGCAACAGTTCTAGGTCCTTCTAGTTCTTTTAATTTATTATTATTTTCATCTAATAATATTATACTAGGAAAACCGGAAATCTTATATTTATCTATCATAGTTCCGGCATCCGCGCTTTCTATTTTATGAGTAGTTAATTTAGAAGTTTGTTTAAACTCATCCCATATAGGTGAGAATGAATCACAGTGTGGGCAACCGTTCATATAAAAATATACTACCTTTTTTTTCCCATCATTTTCAAAATTTTTACCATCAAAATTTTCAACATTCATATTTGTTAATACATATTTATTAAAATAATAAGCTACTACTATTAAAGCAGCAATATATAATATAGACTCGATTGGTTTTTTGAACGATAATCGTTTTTTTAACGTAGTTAAAAGATTCATCGTTGATTATATATTATAATACTATTATAAATTATTGTAAAAATATTATAAATTATTGTAAAAATATTATAAATTATTGTAAAAATATTATAAATTATTGTAAAAATACTATTTACTAATGCCTAGTATTCCGGCGTGTTTTATTATAATCAAGATTTTTTATTAAACTTCCTCCTTGTTTTAGTCTAGTTTTCTCTTTTATGGGTTCCGGATTTGGATTTGTTTGCTTTTCAACCTGTTTAGTTTTATTTTTCAATGCTACATTTGCTTGATTTTTTTTCGTAATATTAGAAAGTTTATTATGTAAATAATTTTCTGATATGTTAAATGTTTTATACAATATTCCATTAAATACTTTATCTAAATTTTGTGCTCTAGATAAGCAACTTTCAGCTACTAATTTTCGTAATAATGTAGGTTTATTACCGTTTGTATCTAAATAACATCTAAAAACCAAATTAATTTTATATATTTTATTTTTATTCAATCGTGCATCAGATGATATAATATTTTCATAAAAACAACTTCTATTGTTATTACAGAGAACTTCTGCTCTTGCTGTTGCCATTATTGCTAGTATTTTTGGTTGTATTGCTTGTGTTGCTGCTTGTATTGCTTGACTTGTTGCGCTTGCTCTTGCAAGTGCAGCTTTTGCTTTTTCATATGCTACATTTGCTGCTGCCAGTGCAGGCGCTACTGGTGCTGCTGCTGCTGCTGCTGCTGCTGCTGCTCGTGCTGCTGCTGCTCGTGCTGCTGCTAATCGTTGACTTTTTTGCTGCCATTTCTTTTGTAGTAATACTGTTTGTGCTAACTGTATTGCTGTTTGTGCTAACTGTGTAGCTATTACTGGTGTTATTGCTCCAGGAACTACTCGTGTGCGTGCCATTGCTATTTCTGTTCTTTCTGCTTGTGCTAGTATTTTTTCTTCTGCTGCTTGCCTTACTTCTTGTGCTGTTCTTGCTCTTTGTTCTGCTCTTCCTGCTCGCGTTTGTGCTTTTTGAAGTGCTTGTGCTGCCGCTTGTGCTGGTGCTGCTGCTGCTGCTGCTGCTGCTCCTCGTCCTGGTGCTGCTGCTGGTGCTGGTCCTGCTGCTGGTGCTGGTCCTGCTGCCCTCACTGCTACTTGTGCTTGAACTAATCTCTGTCTTAATGTTTGTCTTTGTGCTTGTGCTTCTGTTTCTGCAGCTTGTGCTGCAGCAACTGCTGCTCCTGCTTTTAATAGTGCTTGCGTTTCTATTGCTGCTGCTCTTGTTGTTGATAGTGCATATGTTGATTGCCATAATATATCAGATATAGTCTCATATTTAGGGTTTGTTTCTATTATTGTAGAACTCTTATTAATACTATAATAATTTTTAGAATTATCAATATATTGAATATATGTATCTGCAATATAAAATTTCTGAAATTGTTTATTATCATACATTTTAAAAATATTTCGTAATAAATATTTGATATTAGATTCAACTATAGTGTGCTCTGGGTTTCTTTTTACTTTATTTTTAACAAAATAATCAAACGCTTTTATTGCTTGTGTATTTAAAAAAAGTTCCTCTTTATTTTTAATATATTTTTTAATAGATTCAGATTTAACAAAATCATCTATAATGTAACTATTGTCTTTATATTTAATTGTATCATGAATGTATATTTTATTATAATTAGAATAATTATTATTTAAATCTTTGGGTTGTAGTTTATTTGATTGTAGTAAGTAATTTTGCCTAGTATTTTCTAAATCATCTACTAAATAATTAATTTGTAATGTAGAATTTTCAATAATGTATTTTAATGTGGCTTTTATAAAAATTGTAACTGTATTTTGCTCAATTTTAAAGTGAGTGCTATTTTCTTTTAAATCAAGCAAACTAACTTTTGATACATAATATTTTTTTGTTGTTTTTTTTTGTGTTCTATGAGTTACATTAATAATAGTTTCATCTAGCAAATAAATATTTTTAATTATATAAAAAACATTATAAAACATTAAAATTTTATCTTTATCCGAATCACTTAAGTTAAGTGTATCATTTTTATTAGGAAATACATATTTGAAATATTTATTATATATTTCTTCTTTTGTTTGATTATTATTTAATGGCGATCTTTGCTCATCGGCACTATTTTGATTTATAAATTTAAAAATATTTCTAACAGTTTCTGTCTTTAAAAAGTATTCATATTTATATTTATTACTTAGACTATTATTATTAATATTATAAAATTTATCAAATATTCTTTTAAGAGAATATTTTTGAGATTTAATACTATCGTAATATTTTGTCTTCATTGCTTCATGAAAACTCCTGCCTCCAAGTCCATTATCTGGATCTGAAAAATATATATCATCAACCAACTCATTAATACTATTAATGTTTTCAATTCTATTTTTATCATTAGCAGAATTAGACGGTATTAGTTTTATAAATTCTTGCTTTATAATTTGAATAAATGAATCTTTATCAAACTGAGTTAAGTTTGTATCGTCTGCAATTCTTGTTAAATTACTTATATAATAATTTTTTTGAATTTCTTTAGTGTTTAAATAACCAGGAAAATTATCTGTTAAAGTCTTGCTAATACTATCCATCACGCGCTTATCAAGATAAAAAGATTCATCTACCATATACAAAGGGTTCTTATCTCCTGTATAACGCTTTTTGAAAGTGTCATATTTATCTTTATTGGAAAATTCTTCTAATAAAATATCATTCATATTGTCAATAATGTAATATTCACTATTATTAGCATCATTAGTATCATTAGACTCAGCATCATCTTTTGTATTATATACAATATTTATTTGAATTGTATAATTATTTGTTATAAATACAGGTTCATAATTATCAGACATTATAAAATGGTATATTATACTATATAATTAAAATATTATAACAATATGAATTACAACTAATTTATTGTAATATTATTGTAATTAATTAGTTATAATTAATATTGTTAAAAGACTCAAGTGTTTTTATTTTTTTATAATCATCTATTTGAGTACGTGCTTTTTTTAATGTATCATATGCTTTATTTATTTCATTTTCTGAAATAATGTTATCTTTATTAGTATCTAATAATGATGCTAATTTTTTATATTTATCTGGTAATATACAAAATTTACATTTTTCATTAAATACAAAATTAGCTAATACAATAAAAATACAAGTTATAATAAACGATAATATTAAATCTTTGGTAGCAACAAAAGCAATAGTAAAAATTAATACTTCACGAGCAATGTTTTTAAGTATCATTTCTTGTCCTTTTGTTAATTTTAATTCAATATAGCGAGAACCTATATTCATAAAAATCATAAACACACCTATTAATAATTTATTTGTTTCTATATTTTTCATAAAAATATCAAATTTATGTTTTTTTAAAAAACTTTTATAGTTTTTGTATAAATCATACATATTTGTAAATGTATTTATTATATTATAATAACAAATTAATTCTTAAAAAAAATTAAGATGAAAAAATTATATTAAACTCTAAACACTAAAAAACTTTATTTAGTATTAAATCATTAAAAAATAATTTAATACTAAAATAAATACTTTATTTAGTAGTTTTTTGAAAATAATATAATCTTATTTTTTTATAATAGTATAATATGTTTCAATTAAATCCGGCTCCATTAGATTCTGAAAATAA
>JGI12421J11937_10000555_pt1 | contig 14620 bp, 9 predicted proteins | sample LakErihyJuly2011_2_FD_11937 | JGI IMG/M metagenome (IMG submission 11937)
ACGATATGAAACACGAAGCTGAAGCCTTTGAGCGAGCTGGCAAATTGGTGGAGGCGCAGCGGCTTGAGCAACGCACCCGCTACGATATTGAGCTGTTGATCTCAACTGGAATGTGTAAGGGAATTGAAAACTATTCTCGCTATATGGACGGCCGCCAGCTAGGCCAGCCGCCATATACACTGTTTGATTACCTACCAAAAAATGCCCTCATTTTTGCCGACGAAAGCCACATAACAATACCGCAAATTGGGGCGATGTATGCTGGCGATCGTAGCCGAAAGGAAAACTTGGTTGGCTATGGATTTCGGCTAAAATCGGCCTTTGATAATCGCCCCCTAAAATTTGATGAGTGGAACGATAGGCGTCAGCAAACTATTTATGTTTCCGCAACTCCCGCAATTTTTGAAATGAACGCCGTTCAGGGCGAAGTTGTGGAGCAAATTATTCGCCCAACTGGGCTTTTGGACCCAGTTTGCGAAACTCGCCCTGCGGAGTATCAGGTGGACGACCTAATTGCCGAGTGCAAAAAACAAAAGGACGCAGGGATGCGAGTTCTTGCCTTAACTCTCACAAAAAAAATGGCGGAGCAGCTAAATACATATTTAAATGATATTGGGGTTAAGTCGGCCTATTTACACTCCGAAATTAAAACAATTGAGCGAATTGAAATTATCAACAAGCTTCGCAGCGGCGAAGTGGATGTTTTAGTTGGCATTAACTTGCTTCGCGAAGGTATTGACATACCCGAATGCGGGCTAGTGGCAATACTGGATGCCGATAAGGAAGGCTTTTTACGAAATGGCTCATCCCTTGTGCAAATGATAGGCCGCGCCGCCCGAAACAGCAACGGCAAGGTTATTTTATATGCCGATAAAATTACAAAATCCATCACTTACGCAATGGGCGAAACCGCCCGCCGCAGAGGTGTGCAAAATGCTCACAACGAAAAAAACGGTATTACTCCCACAACAATCATCAAGGAAATTAAAACCGTGTTTGATGTAATAATGAGCGAAGGCAAGGACGAGGACAAAGTTTTTAAAACCGCTCACGGCGAGCAGCTAAATATTAGGGAGTTTATAAAAACACTTGAGGGAAAAGATGACGAAAAACTTGGCAAATACATCAAGGCACTCAAAAAACAAATGAAGGAGCATGCCCAAAATCTTGAATTCGAACAAGCCCTCAACTGCCGCGAGCAAATAAAAATCATCGAAAAAATTATTGCGGATGGCTAGGCCTTCATCGCTGATATATTAAACATCTCTTATAACCTATTTTTTGTCAATCATTTTGTTGATCAATTTTGGGTAATTATATACAAAAAGGTAACTTGCCCCCCTACCCTACTGCGGCTTTTTATGAAAGTGGGGGTACCTCTTGACATTTGTAATGTCAAGGTGGTGTGAGGGGCTTTGAAAAAGCATTGTCATTCCCGCGAAGGCGGGAACTAGCTTGACAAATACTTACCACCCCTCACCCCTCGCGGGAGAGGGTGCATTTACTATTGAAGATAGTAAATGGGGTAAAGGGTTTAAAACATTATAATATTTAATAGACTCCCGCCTTCGCGGGAATGAGGGGTGGTGAGGGAATGATTGGTGGGCAGATTCCTGCTTTCTAGGTTATAGGAAAGACCTAATAAATACAAAAATAAACAAACTATAAATTTTCAAAAAATATGCGGGCTTGCTCGCACCACAAATGCTTTTGTTTTCGAAGAGGGTTTGCGGCGTAGCTGTTGCTTGCCATTTCGTTAAGGCGGCTGTGGGTGCGGATAAATTCTTTTTTTTGTAGTAATTGGGGGGCAAATAAATTGTCAATATTTGCAATATCTGCTTGTAACTCCGTTTGTAGCTCAATGACACAATTGCGTAAATAAAGCGTATCTATAAGGTCGCGAAAGCGAATTGCCTCGTCCTCGTTTTTACTTGAAAAAACATTGCCAAAGGGGGCTGGGCAGTTGCTAATGCAAATTTTTTCGTAATTGCGGGCAATTTCAATAAATTTTTTTACGCCCACGGGGGCCGATAGCAGGGCAGAATAATCAAAAATCGCCGCATTTTGGCTGGGGGTGAAAACAATAATTTGGTTTGTGCCCCGCATATCTAACCGATAATCATGCGTTGTATTGATGCGTATTACTTCTAAGTTGGCGTAAATATCATCGCTAAATTTTGGAAAAACAACATTGCGATTAAACCCTCCCTCAAATAGCTTTTCTGGGGCAAAGTTAGATGTTAAAACTACAAAAACCCCTTGCCTGTAAAGCTGCGAAAATAAATCGCTCAAAATTTTTGCATCGGCAATAGACTCAACAAAAAACTCATCAAAAAACAAAACATCAATTTTGCTGGCAATTTTTTGCGAAAGGGTTTTGTAATTATATTTTTGTAGCAGACGGGAGATATCCAAAAAATAATCATTAAAATGCATATTTACCCCCCTAACTGCGTCCGAAAGCTGCAAAAAAGTTGCATTTGTAAGGGTTGTTTTGCCGCTTCCGCTAATGCCATAAATATAAAATCCTTTTTTGTGTTTATTTTGAAAAACCGCCCGAAAGATACCTCTATTTTTGCAAAAACTATTGTAGCTTTCAACAATTTGCATTGAAATTTGCTGCTGAATATTGTTAAGTTGCATATATAAACTATAAGCGTGGCTTGATGGCTAGTGGGACAAACCTTTTAGGTAATTAGCTTATCATATATTATTTGCAGGGGCTTGTTTTACAATTTTAAGCTGAATCTCATTAAGTTTTTCTTCGTTATTGATAGAACTGTTTTTTACGGCTTCAAGCATGTTTTTAATTGAATCATCTGTGTCCTTATTTGTGGTAATAATTTTAAGTTCTGGGTCATTTATAATCTCATGTATTGATTTTGTTTCGTTGCCTTCATTACGAGCTAACTTTATAAAAAGCTCCGCAGCTTTTATTATATCTTGATCGTCAAATTTCCCTCCATTGCTTTTACGCGAAAGTGCCGTCAATGTGTTTATAATTTGCTCGTCAGTAAGTGATTCAATAAAATTGTTTTGAGTGGAATTTCTTTTTAGATTGTCTTGATGCGTACCATCCTTATTTTGTTGATAGTTTTGCTTTTGTGTCTCAGGCGAATTTTCTGGTTGTTGCTGTGATGGCGGTGTGTTGTTTAAATTAAACCNACCTTGCTTATTTTGTGCATTTGATATATCACCAAACACAAATTCTCGACTAAACAATCCTCCCTGCACACCCCCTCGACAACCCTCTTGATTTATTAGATGTTTTGTAACGTTGTCTCTACCGCCTCCGTCCGTATTATTTAAGCCCCTCTCAACATGAGATGTGTTAAGTATTTGTGGAGCTTCTTTGGTATTTGAAGGATTAAAATCAGACATTACAAAACTTAAAAAAGAAAACTTATATAAATAAATTCAATAAACAATTTTACACAGGCACAATTCTATACAAACAATATTACCACACAAAAAAATATTTGTCAAGACATTTTTTATTTTTTAGCAAGTTTTAGGCTCACATAATTTTTAATTTGCTCAACGCTGATGATGTTAAGGTTGTGGGTTTTGGCGAAGGTTGAAATGTAGGGAAGGCGGGCGGGGGCGCCGTCTTGGTCTAAAATTTCGCAAATTACGGCGGCCTGAGTTAAATTTGCAAGGCGGCAAATTTCAACACTTGCTTCGGTGTGGCCTTCACGCTGCAACACTCCGCCGCCTTTTGCCACAAGAGGAAAGATATGCCCCGGAACGGACAAATCCTCAGCGGTGGAATTTTCATCCGCCAAAACTTTAATTGTGTAAGCGCGATCCTCGGCGGAAATTCCGCTGGTTGTGAGTTTTTTTGCCCCCACGGATACGGTAAAATTTGTGGAAAAAATTGAGTCGTTAACGCCGTTTCTTGTCATTTTTGGCAAATCAAACTTTTCAGCAATTTGCTCGCAAATTGGCACGCAAACCAATCCTCTGCCGTAAGTAATTAAAAAATTTACTTTTTTTGCATCGGCGAAATCGGCGGCGAAAACAAGATCCCCCTCGTTTTCGCGGTCTTCGTTATCGGTTATAATAAAAATTTTGCCATTTTTGGCATCCTCAATTACCTGCTCCACGCTGGCAAAAACATTGTTTAACATTACAAAAACTAATAAATTGCCATAACTAATAAATATATAGTTTATTGCCCGCGGTTTTCAAGTGGGGTGTGGAACAATACCCTGAAAACTAGGTCGTTCCCACACAAGCAGAAATCCACTCATTAATATGTGTCATCCCGTGCTTGACACGGGATCTTATTAAAATTACATTGTTTTACTAGATTCCCACTTTCGTGGGAATGACAACCAAGGGTGTATTTTTCACCTCCCTCATCCCATACTTCCTTGTTATTCCAGCGAAGGCGGGAATCTAGGCTTTCTTTTCCACACAAAACACCGCATTTACCTTTTTCTTTTATCCCCCCTCCAGCCTCCCCCCTGCTAGGGTGGAGGCCTTAGGACTGCATTTTATCCCAAAGCCCTAACAAACCTACAAATTTATGACCCCACCTGCGACTTCATCGCTTCCTCACCTTTAAGGGGTGTGCTTGTTTATTTTTTTAATTAGCCCTCACCCCCTTTGCCCTGCGGGCGAGGGACAAAAAAGGCGAGAACGACAAAAAGGAGTGGGGGTCTGCTCCCTTAACGATTACATCATACCACCCTACCCTACCGCAAACATTGCCGAGCCTTTTATATTTTGCAGGGAGGAATTGTATTGTTTCAACACCGCATCGGCAGGTTCTAGCCCCTTTGCCGATTTACAAAAGCAGCTTTTTTGAGACCCATCCACATGCTCAAAAACAATAGGCTGAGTGAGAGAATTGTAATTTTTGTTGATAATTTCCATCAACTCCTTAGAGCTAAACTGAGCCTGATTAACGCAAACCAACAAATAGCCACCCATTTGCACAGGGCTTATTTGCGACAAAATTAAAGCTTTAAAGCGGCCAAGCTCGGCTTTTAGGGCTTGATTTTCGCTTTTTAGCTTTGCAATAGCTTTTGAAATTTCGTTTTCAGCAGTATTTTGAATTTTATGCTCCACCATTGCCCCATAAAATTTGCCAAGTTCGGCGTTTATGTGATTTAAAGCCTGCATGCCAGTTTTTGCCTCAAGACGGCGAATTCCACCGCCGATGCCACACTCTGAAACAATTTTAAACAACCCAATTTCGCCAAGTGCCTTAACATGCAGACCTCCGCAAAGTTCCATACTGGCACATTTGCTAGACTCTATCACAACTCGCACAACGCGAACCTCATCCTCGTATTTTTCGCCAAAAAGTGCCATAACCCCACTGGCAACTGCCGCGTCCTTGCTTTCGCGAGAAATTTGCAAGGCGGCGTCGCTTACTATCCAGCCGTTGATTGTGCTTTCCAAAAATTCAATATCCTCGCTTGTTAGTGGTTTGTTGTAGCTAAAATCGAAGCGAAGCCTTGCCGGCTCAACAAGAGAGCCTTTTTGCACCACCCCCTTGCCAAAGCGAAGATGTAATGCATGATGAAGCAAGTGCGTAGCTGTGTGATTTGCCCCGCTCTCGGCTCTGTGCTTTACATTTACTGCAAGCATAATGTTTTTGCCAATTTCAATGGCGTTTTGAGTATAGTGAAAAATTGTTTCACCAATTTTTTTCGTATCAACAACTTCAACATTTTCAATGAATCCAATTTCGCCCACTTGCCCGCCGCCTTCGGGGTAGAAGGGGGTTTTGTTTGTAATAATAATGTAAATATCCTCGGCAAGTTGCTTACAATCCACAACTTTTGCCTCGCATTGAGTGGTGTTATACCCCACAAATTCGGTTTTGTGTTTGCGAGAAATTTCCAGCAAAATATCATCATTTTTTGCCTCGCCACTACCAGTCCAGCTGGCTTTGCTGCGAGTTTTTTGCTGGCTCATTGCTGTTTCAAAACCTTCTTTATCAAGCTTTATATTTTTTTGTGCTAAAATATCCTCTGTAATATCAAGCGGAAAGCCGTAGGTATCGTATAGCTTAAAGGCAATTTCGCCCTCCAGCATTTTTTTGCCCTCGCTTGCTTTTTCAAGCATTTTTAGCCCCTCGGGCAGCAGCCCCAAAAATGCCTGCTCTTCGTTTGCAAGAGCCGTTAAAATAACTGCCCGTGCCTGATTTAACTCAGGATAGCTTGAGCCCATCAACTCAATAACCTTTTGTGCAATTGGAACAAAAAAGCCGGCTCTACCGCCATTCATAAAATAATGCCTCAATGCACGGCGAATTATACGCCGTAAAACATAGCCCCGCCCCTCGTTTGATGGTAAAATGCCGTCGGCTATCATAAAAACGCTACTGCGAATATGGTCTGCCGTTATGCGATAAAACAAATAATAAGGGCTTTGCTTTACATCTCCGCTAAAATTTTTAATGCCGCCTTCGGACAAAAAAACATCATTCGTAAAATTTATAATTTCGGCAAAAAGCGAGGTTTCGTAATTATCGGTTTTTCCTTCCAGCACCGAAACCAAACGCTCCAAGCCCATGCCTGTGTCAATGCACTGCATTGTAAGAGGCTTTTGGTAGATTTTTTCGCCCTCACTACCATCACTAACGCACTCGTCTTTACATTCCCCAGAGGCGTAAAAGCGTTCGTATTGCATAAAAACAAGATTCCAAATTTCGGTGAATCTTGGGCCGTCCTGCCCTGCGGTTCCGGGTTTGTCGCCTTGTATTTTATCGCCGTAGTCGTAAAAAATTTCACTGCATGGCCCGCACGGCCCAACGGGGCCCATTTGCCAAAAGTTGTCGTTTGTAGATATTTTTATAATTTTGTCATCGCTTACTCCTGCAATTTTTTTCCACAAATTAAATGCCTCAACATCGTTGTGATAAACTGTAAAATATAGCCTTTCAAGCGGTAGACCAAGAGTTTTTACTAAAAAATTGTAGGCATTATAAATTGCCCCTTCCTTGAAATATCCGCCGAAGGAAAAATTACCCAGCATTTCAAAAAATGTATGATGGCGATTTGTGTGTCCCACATTGTCCAAATCGTTATGTTTTCCCCCTGCTCGCACGCATTTTTGCACACTAACTGCGGTTTTTTGGGTGGGGTTAAGTTTTGTATCAATATTGCTTAAATTTTGCACCCCCGTAAAGCAGTCCTTAAACTGAACCATTCCGCTATTGGTAAATAAAAGGGTTGGGTCGTTTTTTGGCACCAAGGACGAAGACCTCACCACCGCATGCCTTTCATTTGCAAGATTTGAGGAGAGAAAAAAATTCGTAAATTCACTTCGCACTTGTAAATATCTGTTGTCACTCATAAACAATAATCAACTAACCAATCACACAACTTACCATAAAAATAACTATAAAACTATTTTTTTATTTATCAAGATAAATAATATTGAATTTAAGGAGAGCATATACAAAAGGGTAGTGTTCTCGTTTCTTGCCATTCCCGCACCCTACTTTATCATTCCCATGAAGGCGGGAATCTAGGAAATTATTGCATTGTTTTTTAAAGACTCAACCCAACCTCCTATTTAAGGGGAGGAGTTTTTTGTTGCAATCGTTTAACCTCCCCACCCTTAAAAAAAATAGGGAGAGGAAAGCAAGCGAAGCTTGAGGAGTGGGGTCGGGCATTTGTGATTGTGCCAAGGGCTTTGGGATGAAGTGGCGTCCCAAGGCTTCCCCCCTAGCAGGGGGGTTGGAGGGGGAATAAAAGAAAAAAAGCAAATTCGGTGTCTTTTATGGAAAAAAAGCCTAGATTCCCGCCTTCGCGGGAATGACAAGAGGGGGACTACCTTTTTGTATATAATTGACGAATTTAACAACATTATCTTAACGCCACTTTGTAGCGGAGCATGGTTTCTTTGGATTGTAAATTGTGGCATACAATAGGGGGGGTGAGGTGGTTTGAGGGTTTGAGCCATTTTTTGCGATAGACAAAATTTGGGTCAAAGCGTTGGGCTTGAAGATGGGGGTTAAAAATGCGAAAATAGGGGGCTCCGTCTAGTCCGCTGCCAAAAACCCATTGCCACGAAAATGGATTAATTGCTGGGTCGGCATCGGCTAGGGTATCCCAAAACCATTGCTCTCCTAGTTTCCAGTTACAAAGCAGGTCTTTTATTAAAAACGAGGCAGATATCATTCGGGCCCTGCCGTGCATTGTGCCGGTTGTATATAGCTGGTTCATTGCGGCGTCCACTATATCAAATCCGGTTTGACCTTTCTGCCAAAGTTTTAAATGTTGCAAATCGTTATTCCAACGAAAATTTTTGTAAATTGGACGAATTTCCTCAGTTTCAATTTGTGGATTGTGGTAGGCGGTGTGGTAAGAAAAATCTCTCCACAAAAGCTCAAGAGCAAATTGATTTTGCCCGCCCCCCATTGTTAAGCAAAAATTGAAGCACCAATTGGGACTTAGCATTCCAAATCGCAAAAAAGGTGAAATTGCCGAGTTTTGCCCCGCCTCCAAATTGTTTCGCTCTTCTGCGTAGCTATGCAATTTTTGTGTAATAAAATTAACAAAATTTTCCTCAATTTTGTCGTAGCTTGTCTCATAAAATTGCATCATTTTTTGTGCCCACCGCCCCTGATTTGTTGGCAAAAGCCCTAGCTCATCCACACTTAGCGAAGCTAAATTATGCTTTGATGTAATTGTTTTATGGCTCATTGCCATATCGCTCAACAGATGCAAATTGCTAAAACAATGTTTGCTAAATGGGGTGAAAATTTTAAATTGCTTAACATCGGCGGTATCGAAAATAATTTTGCCCTTTGTGAAAATTGTTTTAACATTTTTTGCCTCAAATGTTTGAGTAATTTGCTCTTGGGTTTTAATTTGCCGTGCAATATAGCTTTTTGCGGCAAAAATTGCCTCAAAATTATGCTCGCTATGTATTTTTAAAAGCTCTGGTGCAATATCATTTACATCCTTAACTGCCCTGATTACAAGGCTTGCAGAGTATTTTTCATGCAGCAAGTTTTGAAAACTTTTTAAGGCATAATGCAAAAAAACCTTTGAGGCCGCCCCCAAATTTCGCCCCAGATAATTTTCTGCATAAACATAAACCAACACAACATTTGCGTAGTTTTGCACAGCTTGATGGAGCGCCTGATTGTCGTTTATTCTAAAATTGTCGCAAAAAAGCACAATTGCTGTTGAGTTTTTCATTTTATATTATAAGTAATGTTTTAATTGCAACTTTATACAAAAAGGTGGTGTCCCGCCCCTAATTCCTGCATTCTCCTTTGTCATTCCCGCCTTCGGGGAATGACAAGAAATAAGCACACTACTTTTTTGTATATAGCCACCTTTTAATTACAAAAATATTTCTTGCAATTTGCAAGAAATAAAATACAATTTTTTTGTGAAATGTTTAAAGATATGCAATAATATGTCATCCCCGCGAAGACGGGAATCTAGCTAAATAAATATAAATATTAATTAAGTTTTTATGATAATATTACTATCAATCTGCCTTGCAATTGCTTGCATTGGGGCGGGTGGATTTATTTTTGCAAATACAAAATTGGGGGTGGTTTTGTTCTCCTCCTTATTTAGCTTTGCGGTGGCGGTTTGCTACACAATTTTAAATTCTCCCGATGTTGCACTTACCGAGGCTCTGCTTAATGTTTTTATTACTTTTGCCCTGCTTTTGATTGTTTGCGGATTATTGAAAAACATTCAAGGCACATTAAATGCACCAACTTTTAAAATTTCTGTTTTTTTGTTTGGGCTATGTTTTTGCCTTATTTTTGTTGTAATATTTTACATTTTATGTAATTTAGGGCAGGTGGGGGAGGTTAATATTTTGCAATCCCCAATTCGTCCCGTAAATACAATTTACTTGCAAAACTCGGTTAAGCAAACGGGGGTTATAAATGTTGTAACTTCAACCCTTGCATCCTACCGAGGTTTTGATACATTGCTTGAAACCTTTGTAATATTTTTAACATCTTTCTGCGTGCTTTTTGTTTTTGGCGGCGAGGGAGTTTTAAAAAAAACAAAAAAAGCTTGAAATAAAAAAGTTATGCTTTTATAATAATTTTAACTAAATTAAATATTTGATTAATATTTTGATATGATTGCCAAGGTTTTATTAATTGCATTTTTGCTTGCAAGTTGCTCGTATAGTGACGACCTAATGGCCGAATACCCCACAGAAAACCAACAAAATAACGGGCAATCTGGGGATGAAAAATCCGATGAAATATCCGTTCAAAGCTCCCACACCTACCGAAACGACAAGCCAAAAGTTGAGTCCTCAAGGCAATCCAAACCCAAAAAATCCACCCCAATAATTGCCGAGCCTGAGGCAATTGAAGTTGAAAACTCCTCCACAAGCGAAAACAATAGCAACACTTATATCGTTCAGCCTAAGGAAACCCTATACTCAATTTCGCGTAAATACGGCGTTGACATCAACCAATTTGCATTGGCAAATGGCATTGACTCGTCCTACCAAATAAAAATAGGTCAAAAACTTACAATTCCTTCTGTTCAGGCGGAGGCTGCAAAATCGCCCATTAATGCACCCGCTAAGGCCAGCCCTCAAAAATATACGCTGCAAAAATATATCGTTGAGCCGAAGGATACTATTTATTCAATTGCACGAAAATATCAAATACATCCAAAATCAATTCAACAGGCAAATAATATTAACGACACCCATGTATTAATCATCGGCTCCACAATTTTACTGCCGTTGCAGGCGGCTCCAGTTGTTAATCCGGTTGCCACTCCAGTTGTTACTCCCCTACCTTCGGTTGCACAAAGCGTTGCCCCGCAAATGCCTGAGGATGTAAAGCCAATTCCCGCCGCTGTGCCAATTCCATCGGTTGACAAAAAAGCCTTAAAAAACGAAAAATATAAATATCCGGTTTCTTCGGCCGTGGTTTCAACTTTTGGCAAAAAAAATAAAGGCGTGCATAATGACGGGCTTTTGTTTGCTGTATCTAGCAATATGCCTGTTTCGGCTTCAAAATCGGGTGTTGTTATTTATGCCTCATACTTAAAAAATTACAATAATTTAATTATTGTTCGCCATGAGGACGATATGGTTAGTGTTTATGGAAATCTTGACAAAATTTTGGTTCAAAAAGGTGAGCAAGTTAGCGGGAGTCAAAAAATTGCAATGCTAAATCCTAGTATTTCAAAAACCTTTTACTTTGCCATCCGTGGTAATAACAATGGGCAAAAACCTGTTGACCCAATGAGGTTTTTAAGTAAGTAATTTTCTATTTTTTGTTTTAATGTGAAGGGTTTTGGTTCAAAAAAGGATGTCCCATCTACTGAGGACAGCGAAGGTAGTAAAAAAAAATTACGCAGAGGTCTTTCGTTTTTATACGGCGGCAAAATTGACGAAGACGAGGACATAATTGCCCCAACCCCCCAGCTATCCAACAAACCAACGGCGGAAGAAAACTTTAAAAGCTACCTTGAGGATAGAACCGAGGAAGAAGAAGCAGACGAAGATGAGGATGAGGACGGAGCGGAAGTTGAGGAGGAATACGAGATAGAGGAGGAGACCGAAGAAGATAATGAAGAAGAGGAGGAGGATTACGAAGAAGAATTAGATGAGGAAGGTGAGGAAGGGGGTGATGAGGACGACTTAGAGAGCCAAACCCCCGAAGCTGCCGAAAAAAATACCGCCGATATTGAAAAACGAATTAACGATTTAAAGCAAAAAATTGCGAGCATGAAAAACTCCAAACCACAAGAACAAACCGACGAAGAAAGCTACAAAGAGCTATCAGCCGAGGAGGAGGAACACGATGAAACTGAGGATGATGAGGACATGGAGGAAGAAGAAAATGACGATACCAATGAAGAAGCTGATGATTCTGAAGAGGAGGACGATGATGATATTGAAGATGGTGCAGAAGAAGAGGAAAGCGATGACTCTGCGGAAGAAGATGGTGCAGAAGAAGAGGAAAGCGATGACTCTGCGGAAGAAGATGGTGAGGAGAAAAGCGAAGGCGAAACAGATGAGGAGATTGAAGATAGCAATGGTGAAGATGATGAAGAGGGGGGTGAGGAAGTTGACGATGAAGGAGATGATGAGGATGATGATTTTGAGCGCGGTGAGGAGCTTGATAGAGATGGCAAGCCAATAAAATTAATTGACGCCGAGCTTTTGGACGATATTGAGGAAGAGAAAAAGCAGGAGAGCAACGCTTCATTGCAAGGCATTGATAACAAGGTTGATGGCAAAATTTTTGTGCAAATTCCGCTTGATTTTATTGAGGCAAATCCAAATCAGCCGCGGAAGGTTTTTTCCTCACAGGAGCTTGAGGAGTTAAAAAATTCAATATCTAAACTTGGCATTTTGCAGCCAATTATTGTTGTAAAAAAGCAGCGCGCCGAAGGCGTTAAGCAATACAAAATTGTTGCTGGTGAGCGGCGATACCGTGCCTGTAAAATGCTGGGCATGAATAGCATTCCCGCTATTATTCAAACCTTCACCGAGCAGGACTCCTTTGAGGCAAGTATTGTTGAAAATGTTCAGCGTCAAAATCTTAATCCCGTTGAGGAGGCACAGGCCTACAAATATTTAATGGACTCGTTTAGTTACACGCAGGAGCAGGTTTCGGCTGCCGTGCAAAAATCTCGGGCCCATGTTGCAAATTTAGTGAGGGTGCTGAGTTTGCCTGTAAAAGTTAAGGATAGCCTCTCCTCTGGGCAAATTAGTCTTGGTCACGCCAAGCTTTTGGTTGGGGTTTCTCAGGCCGAAAATTTGGCGCAAGGCGTTGTTGACAAAAATTTAAGCGTGCGAGACCTTGAGCGCCTCATTTCCAACATCGCCAAAAAGGGCGAGAGCAACGATTTGCTCAAAAAAAAGCTCCTAGAGGACGACATAGACCGCATTACCGAAACCTTTGCCGACAAAATAAAGCAACTTAAGGCCCGCGGTATAAAAATAAAATTTGCTCACGGCAAAAAAGCCGGCACCTTCAAGGCCACCGCTCTTTTTAGCAATCAAAAATCTATGGAGGATTTTTTTGATAAATAATAGACCTCTCCTAAAACCCACTTTTTACTTGTTCGTTTATTAATATAAAGTCGCATCGGCTCATCAAAATGTTTTAAAAAATATCTTGCAAAAAGANGCTTTGGGATGGGTNTAATATTTGGATTTAGATATGCCGTCTTGAGATTTTTCCTGCGATAATTTTTCTGTCATTTGCTCAACAAAACACTTTTGAGATTTCATACCCAACGCACGATCTAAGGCTTTATCTTCAAAACCTTGGTGCATAAGTGAGCTAATTGTTGGTTGTTTAAAATGTGGCTCCAGTTTTGAAATGTTTAAAGCATTAACTAACTTTTTAGAAGCTAATTTATTGCTCACATACTCGTTCATATCCATTGCGGCAAATTTGGTGTAATCACGAGCGCCTTCTTTTACTGCCCCAATTCCATCTTTTACAGATATAAAGCCTTCTTTTATGTCATTTGCAAGGTTTGCGTAAAATTTGCCTACTGGCGGGGTTTCGTTCCACGATGGTGAAAAAAATTTGTTATTAGTTTTGTCGTTTTCAAGTTTTTCTAAATTTTTAAAAGCCTCCTCCGCTCTATTTTGCGAAAATATTGCCTTGTTTGTATTTGGATCGTAATTTTTTAAAAGCGTTCTACTTTTGTTATCAATTATTATAGCTGTTGTAATCGGTTTAATATTTGGGTTTTGCATAAAATCTTCAAGGTTTGTATTAAAATCCGATATTTCTTTTATATTTTGAACGCCAGCATTGTTAAGTGCGGTTTTTAGCGAAAAGTTTGCAAAAGGCTCGGCAACGAACAAACTAAAATCGTTTTCATCAAATTTTTCGGTATAATGCCCGCGTGGCTTTTTTTGCTCGGTAGTTAAATTTTGCGGCCTGTTTTTAAAACCTCGCTCGTATTCCTGCGGATCGTTTGAGTGCACAATTTCAATCTTGGCATTTGCCATTTTGCCGCCAGCTTTTTGAAAGGCCTCAAGCATTTTTTTAACGGTTTGCTCTGCAACGGGCTCAAGCATTATTGAGGTGGCGTTTATATGAGCTACCAAAATATTATCACCATCTTTAATGGTTAAATAACAGCAACCAAACGCCCCGCTTGATGTTGGTATAACATTTGGTTGTCCTACCGGATTATAAACATAAAAACCTCCTGCCGGAATATCAATTATTGTTTTGCTATTATTTTGCATAAATTANATAATAAATAGAATCCTCTTTTTCAAATGTTTTGCTGCTTTATATAGTATTATAACATTTTTTTCAACAAATGTCAAGAGATTTAATGCACAAATTTAAATTACCAATTGAAGGTTTTGTAAATTTTGGCAACCACATACAACAAAGTAGCGTTCTTGGCTCCTCATTCCCGCGAAGGCGNGAATTTAGTTAACAATACAATATTGTCCCTCTCNCCTTGGGGTCTCTATGGAGGTTGGGGACCTCTTGACATTGCAAATGTCAAGAGGAGGTGGGGGTTTTTTAAAAAAACAATGCAATGTTTTCCTAGATTCCCGCCTTCGTGGGAATGGCAAAACCATCCGCCCCCGCCCCCTATCTCTACCCTACACCCGCCTCTGTCGCCACGCCTATACAGGCTTCATATCGTCAATTTTGCTTTTT
>JGI12421J11937_10000556_pt1 | contig 14615 bp, 10 predicted proteins | sample LakErihyJuly2011_2_FD_11937 | JGI IMG/M metagenome (IMG submission 11937)
GTTTCCACAATGGCGGAACCGATCCTAACAACGATGTGGCACTGGGCACCGGTCAAATGGACTGGCCCAAGATCCTGAAGGCGGCTCAGAAGTCGGGTGTGAAGCACTACTTTATCGAGGATGAATCGGCCTCGAGCGTGGAGCAAATCCCCCAGTCGCTGAAGTATCTCGAGAGCGTGCGTTGGTAACGCGATTCCAGCTTCGAAGGGGGCAATGGGTTGGGTCTTGAATCGGGCGTTCTGATGAGACCCTCGAAACCGGGCCGAGATTAAGAAGACAGCCCGCGTCGCCGGTTTCAGACCCAAGCAGCGATGCCTTTGGTTTCGTTCGGTGGGACCCCGGTGCCATGATTGGCCCGGGTTTTTCTCTGTCGATGGAGCAATCGAGCCAGGACTATTCTGGCTTGGGCATCTTGGAACCCAGTCGGATGTATTCCCAGAGCGCGCGAATGGTCTTGGGCCCATCGCCTTCCAGCACATCGGCCAGGGCACTCTTACCCTCTTCATCAAAGTAAGCAGGCATCTTGGAATTGGGGTCTATGGAAACGGGATTGCGGAGCCAGCGGCGATAGAAGTCGGGCTGCAAACGTTCAAAGGAGTGAGCCAAGTTGATGCCTGGTGCCTCGAAGACTTGGGTCGCTCCGAAGTCGCCGACGCTGTGGCAGGAGATGCAAGCGAAGCCGCCGGAGGTACCGATGAGCTTGTGGCCCACTTTGGCTAATTCGGCGTCGGGAACGTCATCCGCCTCTGTTATTGGGGCCAATCCATGCGCGGTGGCCAATCCTTGTCCCAGGAACGCGGCGTGGGTGGGGAAAGCCGGCATCCGGGATTCAAGCCACGGGCGGGGTTTCCAGGACTCCGATCCACCGATGAAGCGGCTGGCCCACTCGGGCTTGAGTTTACCACCGAGGAGCTCCCAGGTAGGAAAGCCTTCGAATTTCCCATGGCATTCCCGGCAATTGAGGGACACCGACTGGCGTTCCAGGAAGTCCGCGGCCGTGTGTCGGGTGAGCGAAGAGCGGTCGGTCCGACCGAAGGCCGCCAGCGCCTGGCGATCGGCGGACGAGAGAGTATACCGGGGTGCTTTGGATTCAGCGGTGGGTGAGGCTGCCAAGCAACCGGCCGACCAGGCCTCGGGCTTGAGTGTGGCCAGAGCGGGAGCTTTGTAGGCGTTGGGGAGGTCTAGGGTGTGACAGTTGAGGCAGCCGGAGTTTTGGACCAAGTTCTTGCCCTTGAGGATGAGTGCCTCATCGGAGGGGATAGAACGTTCCGAGGGTTTGTCAGCGGCCGATTCGAGGTAGGCAGCCAGCTGGGAGGCTTCGTCGTTGGAGAGCTTGAAGTCGGGCATCCCGATCCATGCGAAGTGTTCCGAGGGCTTCCGGAGGAAGGAGACCAGGGCCCCCGGCTTGAATTTGGCCAGCACCTGTTTTTGGGAGATCTTGGCCGGGTCGGCCTTGGTGTCTTCGGGAGCCACGTGGCAGGCGACGCAGTGCAGTTTCTCATACAGGGACTTACCGGCTTCCACGAGTTCGGCCGTAGAGGCCGCAGCCGGTGAAGGAGGGTTCGCTGCCTTGAGTGAACCGAGAAAGGCGGCAATTGCGTCGGAGTGGGTGGCGGCGTCCGCTCCGTGGAAGAGCGCGGGCATAGGAGTGCCGGGTCGCAGGGATTCTGGGTTGGCGATCCATTGAGCCAGCCACGTCGAGTTCCGCCGGGATCCAATTCCACCAAAGGCCGGCGCGTCGGCCGTGAGATCGGGCATGCCGCCCTGGGTGGTGTGACAGTGCGAGCACCGGAGTTCAGCAAATAAATCGCGGCCTCGTCGCAGTTGGTTGGCAGAGGAGATGTCAGCGTTGGCCGTGTGGCTGAGGGCGCCCACGGGGATGGGATTGAAGGGAACCTCTTTGCCGGACCAATACACTCGCACCAGGGCTTCACCCGACTTGGGAGCCGTGTATTCGGTCAGGATTTTGTTGGCCCCCTTGTTGAGTCGGACCTTCGAGCTCTCGATCCAAGCCGGGCTTTTGCCGTCGGCATCGAGGACCACCGCATCATTAATGGAAACCTTGAGGTGCCCGGTGAAGAGCCCATGGAAGGAGTACTCGCCGCGAAGGTCGACGGACAGCTCACCAGTCCAGGCTGAGGTGAAGGGCCCTGGGATTAAGAAGGGCGTAGCAGGTTCGCCCGAAGGCACAAATAGGGCGATTCCGTCAGCAGTACGGTGATCGGATGAGGTTCCTGATCGCAGTGTTTGGGCCAGACCGGCAGCAGGTTCGGCAGCCATCAGGCCATTTGGGCAGAGGAGCCCAAGGCAGATCGCGGTGAGGTGCACCATGCTGCGAATGAAGAGGCAAAAGGAACGCACGGCCGTAGCGTAGAGATTGGCCCATTGGAGGGTCAAGCGAGCCTCCCTTCGGATGAAAGGTATAAGAAATTAAAACCAACTCATGAGGCATTAATCGGGTCGAGCGGTGTCGCCGATTTGGGGCGCGCCTTCAATGATGTCGGCGGCGGCCGTTGTCGGATTGCTCCATCGGGACAACCGGACTCGGCCCACGCGGTTGGTGGAACGGTATACTTCTAGAAGGGAGCCGGTGGGTGGCAGAGTGCTGAAGGAGTAATCCATCACCACAAACTGGAGGCGCTCATTGACCAGAACCACGGAGCCAACACTCCCGTCTAAAGGGTGGATGACGGCAGGGAAGTCCGGAGCGGGCATGAGTATCCGAGCTTTTGAGGTGGCGGTGCATCCTGAGAGGGCCAATAAACCGCAGCCCAGAGCGGGCCCGAACACGAGAACCCATCCCAGGCGACGTAACCCAATCAAGCGGGGGGGTTGCATGGCGGACAGACAAGCATGCCTAGCCATCAGGTCAATCGTCAGGAATGTCCAAATTTGTCCCCCGACGCGAGGGATTGCTCCCCAGGGGCCTGCGGTTATGCTGCCGGGTATGGACTGGCAGAAATTAGCGGCTCTGAGTGTGGTGGGAATCACGCTGGCGTTGTTCCTGTGGGCCCGATGGGCACCGCGAAAAGGGCTCCGTTTGCTGGGCAGCCGCGGAGGAGGTTGTGGTTGTTCGGGTGGCTCGTCGGCTCCAGGGTCGGCCGGATTGATCGTGCAAGGTCGGCGCGGAGAGCGGCCCCAAGTGATTCTCCGATGAGCGTTAGGCTTCCCTCATTGCAGTCAAAGAGCCGGGTTCCCGGGTTTGTCTGGGCCATCCTCTGGATTCTTGTCGTCGTGACGGGTGTGTTGTCGGTCGCTGGCGCTGATGAGACGGCGGAGTCCCAGGGACGAGAGTTGGCCCAACGGTTGCGGACGGTGGCTCCCGAAGAGTCCTCAACCAATCAGGCGGTCTTGAGGATCCGTAATCGGGAGGGACGCCGTCAGATTCCGGTGACTGTGGTCACTCAACCCGGGAAGGGGCGATGGACAGTTGAATATCGGGTGGGAGGCCCGGACGCGAAGGGCGCAGGGGAGGTTTCAAGAATCCACTACAGTGCTGAGGGTCCTCCGACCTTTGAAGTGGTGGTCGAGGGTCTTGGGAAACCACCCATCCAGGGGGGCCGAGGGTCTGGGGATTGGGCGATCGCAAAGAGTGATTTTTTACTTCGTGAATTGGGCATGGAATTTCTTCATTGGCCAGAACAGCGCGTGATTGGTCGTGAATTGAGTAATAGCAGGTGGTGTCAAGTGCTCGAAAGTGTCTCCAAGAAACCCGAGGGACCAGCCTCGGTTAGGTCCTGGATCGATGAAAAGCTCGGAGTGGTCTTGAGTGCCGAGGTTTATGACGCGCGCAAGGTTCGCCTTAAGCACTTCTCGATCACGCAGTTCCGGGAGCAGGCCGACCGATGGACGTGCAGTGTGAGCATGGTCGACGACGTTCGCGGGACCAAAACTGAGTTGGCGTTGGACGGCCCAGTTCCTCGATGAGCCTGGCAGCGGAGCCTGGCGCCGAGAGCTGGGTGGTGAGAGGTCAGGAGACCTACGAAGGACTGGTCAAGGGCTCTTTGAGCTTGGGCTTTGAGGCTTCGGCGGCTTCATCAACCAGTTGGGCCAAAGTGTAGGTGGAGGCCATGGAGTTTTCGGCCTTTCGAACCGCATCGAGAGCCTGAGTCACCGGCTGGCGTCCGGCATCCTCAGCGGTAGAAATATCCCTTCCATGCGCCGTCCGGATGGCGAGTAGGATGGATTGAATGGATAGTTCGTTCAGGGGTTTAGCCGGAACGAAGGCGGCTTCGGCCCCTGAGGTTTCATGTAAAAGGCCGGAGGAGGCCAGTGAACCGAGCAGGGATGTAGCAAGCTTCGGAGGGATACCCAACTGGTTGGCCAGGGACGAGGCGGCCGGAGGACGCTCGCCCCGTTGGAAGCACATCCCAATGGCTGTCATCAAACGCAAGGCGGCGAACTCGCGCCCGTTTTGGTGGATCGAGTCGGCTTTATGGTCCTGAAGGTAAGCGCCTCTATTTTGGAACACGTAGGCCACTTGTGATCCAAAGAGCAGGATCAACCAGGAAAAGTAGAGTCCTAGAAGGAACAGGGGCACCGCACCCAGGGATCCATAGATCTTGGAGTAGGTGACTACTCGGGTATTGTAGAGGGCTCCCAGTTGGGAGTTACCCCACCAGAGGGTGGCGGCCACCGCTGCTCCAACGGCAGCCGATCGGGGATCGACCCGAGTATTGGGCATTAACAAGTAGAAGAGGCCAAAGGCAATGGCCAGCGTGATGATGGGGAGAAGGGCGGTGTTGAGCATGCCCAAGAGGGGGAGTCGCTGCATCCATTCGACCTGTTGGAAGGTAGCCTTAACATAACTCGAGGTGGTGACCAAGGCTAGGACGGCCGGCCCCAGTGTCAGAACCCCCCAATAGAGAAGAATGCTGTTCCACCAGGACCTAGAGCGGGTGACACCCCAGATGTCGTTGAAGGCAGCTTCGATGGTCCGCATCATTGAGATGGCGGCAAAGATCAGACCGATCATCGCAGTGATGCCGATCGTGCCGAATGGGATGTTTGAGACGATCTTGACGATTTCGGTGACCACGGCCTCCTGTGAAACGTCGGCTCCTTGTTGACCCGACAATCCCAACGTCGGAGCCACATTTTGGACCAACTGAGAGATCCAGCGATCGATCGATTTCTTGGCGTTATCGATTTGGAAGATCGCCAGCATGCTGATCGAGACCGCCAGCAGTGGCACTAAGGCCATTAAAGTGGTGTAGGCCAGGGCCGAGGCCCGGATTTGGCAGCGGTTTTTCCAGAAGAATCGGACTACCAAAGCCCAGAAATGGGTGAATTTCTGGAATGCGGACAGAGACTCGGGATCCGGATGGGCGTGGACACCGTCGCGGAAGGTCGCCGCGACATCCGCCTGGATTTGTTGGAGACGCGAGGGCTTCGGCACGGGGTGACGGTACTCGGAATCTGTCCGTTTCGGCAACCTTCCAAACCAAGAGACCCTGAACAGACGTGATGGGTTGAGTTGATGCCTCGGGAGGCGCCCGGGGTTCTCAAAGGAGTTTGAGACCAGGGCTGGAGCCGGAACAATTAGGGCGGCAGGGAAGTGGGTGAGCGGGGGACAGTGAGGGGGAGGTCCTTAACGAGCCAGCTATTGAAGCGCCGGTGGAAGAAGACTCGATAAGGACGACCGATCCCGCTGAACTATCCCGTTTTAGAGGTCTCCGCAGCACTGATTGTGGGCCCCAGGGGCATCTAAGTGTTCCTCCGAGCAGCAGGCGTTGGACTCCGATTCTGCTTTGGATGGGGCTGCCATCATTCGTTTGAGGAAGAGACTCAAGACCGAGACATCGGCGGGGGTGACACCGCTGATCCGGCCCGCCTGACCTAAGGAGGTGGGCCGAATGGATTGGAGCTTTGAGCGGGCCTCGATCCGTAGGCTGGGGACTTGTCCGTAGTCCAAAGTGGCAGGGATGCCTTGATTCTCCCAAAGACGCAGGCGATCGACTTCCGCTTCTTGGCGGTCGATGTAACCGGCATATTTGAGAGTGATCTGGACCTGCAGAGTGACCTCGTCGGGCAGATCGGTTCTGAGACCGGGCAAGGTGCTATACTCTATTTCGGGCCGCTTGAGGAGATCGGACAGGAGGTCCTGACCATGCCGGGTCGTTTGAAGCCGACGGACTTCTTCCTGAATTGAGAGAAGTTTGGAGGAGAACTGGTCAAAGTGCCGCTGAGGTAGCAAACCAATGTCCCGACCGATCGGGCTCAGGCGTTGGTCGGCGTTATCTTGACGCAGGAGGAGGCGGTATTCGGCCCGGCTGGTAAACATCCGGTAAGGCTCGAGGGTGCCTTTGGTGACGAGATCATCGATGAGAACCCCAATGTAAGCCTGATCTCGTCGCAGGACGATCGGGTCTTTGGCTTGGACTCGTCGGGCCGCATTGATGCCGGCCATGATTCCTTGGGCTGCGGCTTCCTCGTAACCGGATGTGCCATTAATTTGGCCCGCTAGGAAGAGATTCTGGCAGCAGCGGGTTTCTAGGCTGGGAGAGAGTTGGGTGGGATCAGAGAAGTCATACTCGACAGCGTAGGCGGGCCGGAGGATTTCTGCCTTTTCGCAACCAACGATGGAATGGACCATTTCGACCTGAACTTCAAAGGGGAGGCAGGTCGAGAACCCGTTGACGTAGATTTCATCGGTGGCGATCCCCTCTGGTTCCAAGAAGATCTGATGTTTTGGTTTGTCGGCGAACCGGACGTATTTGTCTTCAATGCTCGGACAATAACGGGGTCCGACGCCCTCAATGACTCCGGAATACATCGGGGACTTGTGCAAATTCTGCAGGATAATCTCCCGGGTGCGATCGGTGGTATGGGTGATGTAGCAGGGTTCTTGACCGCCATGCCGTGCTAGGATGGATCCCGCAGGGTAAGGCCCGGGAGGAAGTGTGGAACTTCCAGTGCGATGTTCCACGTGGAACAATGGATCGTTCCAGAGGTCTTCTTTCCAATAAGTGAACCAGGGAACCGGTTCATCCCCATATTGGGGCTCAGTTCGGGTGAAATCGATGGATTGACGGACTAATCGAGGTGGAGTTCCGGTTTTCAGCCGGCCCAAGCGAAGGCCCACCTCAGCCAAGGACCCCGAAAGGCCGGTGGCCGCCGATTCACCCGCACGACCGCCGGATTGTTGATTGGCCCCAATGTGCATGAGACCTCGCAGGAACGTTCCGGTGGTAACCACGACAGTTTCGGCGAGGAATTGAACCTCTAAGGCGGTCTCGACCCCATAAACGCGGCCCTCTCGATGGAGCAAGCGGAGCGTTTGACCCTGTTTGCAGTCTAAAAGGGGCTGACGTTCGCAGACCCACTTCAAACGAAACTGATAGGCCTTCTTGTCGCATTGCGCCCTGGGAGCCCACACAGAGGGCCCCTTCTTCGTGTTGAGCATTCGGAATTGGAGGCCGCAGAGGTCGGTCGTCTTTCCCATCTCTCCACCTAGAGCGTCTATTTCTCGGGCGAGGTGACCTTTGGCAAGTCCGCCAACGGCCGGATTGCAGGACATTTGCCCGATGGTGTCCAAATTGATGGTCAACAGCAGTGTTTTGCAGCCCATCCGCGAGGCAGCCAAAGCCGCTTCCACCCCAGCATGGCCAGCTCCCACCACAATGACATCATACCGCTTAGGATAGACGAACATGCCGGGAGGGTAGTGATTTCTTCCCAATCAGCAATCTCAGGGCGAGGCGGTGATTTGAATCGAATGTTCCACGTGGAACAGTGGGGAGAAGCGAGGTTGAAGCGGCCACTGTCGGTAGATTCTGGAACGTTGCTGAGATCCAGCCTCACCCGACCACTTCCGAGGTAGGGCGATTTCTCCGAAAGCGCCACGTCGGCAGACACGGACCGCCGCAGTGACGGAGTGAAAAACGATGAAACCTGCCGGTTTGACAACCACTGAGCCCGAAAACTTAACGGATCATCGATTTGGCCTGATCTTGTAGGTTGCCTCAACGAATTCTTAGCAACTCTAGTGGGCCCCAGACGCGTTCGGCCTAATTCGGAAGGAGTAAGAAACGCTGGCGCTCATTCTGGACAAAAACAGATTCGAGGTTCCGGCAAAACCGCGGATTTCAAAGAGGCAACTATCTCTGAATTTTGGAACGTTGTTGAGATTCGACCAAAAAATCGTCCAAATCGGTTAAAAACAATAAATATATCGATAACGAAACGGGTTTCCTAGGAATTCCGAGATGAGAAACCCTGAAGCAACAGCTCTGTAGAAGATTGTCCGCCCCAGATTCACAAGGGTCGCTCGGCAACCGTTCGCAGGAATTTGCGGCTATGAGAAGGCGCCGGAAGGGTCCACTCAAGCAGTAGGAGCCGAGGTCTGATTCAAGAAAATCCAAACCAATGATTTAGAGCTTGCTAATTAGGGTCAGAGACGATCTGATGCCCATGAAATTCTCATATAAGAACTTTATGAAACTGATCCTCGCTGTTGCTGTTTTGGCCGCCTTCTCAACCGCAACCTTCGCCAAGGAAGTGACCCTCACTGGCGAAGGCAAGTGCCTGAAGTGCGCCCTCAAGAAGGCCGACAAGTGCCAGAACGTCGTCGAAGTGAAAGAAGGCGACCATACCACCACCTACAAGCTGACCGGTGATGTCTCCAAGGGTTTCCACAAGGAAATCTGCAGCGAGACCAAGAAGGTTAAAGTGACCGGCACCTTGGATAAGGAACACAAGGAGTTGGCCGTGACCCACATCGAAGCCGTCAAGTAATAGACCTTTGAAAGGGGCTGGCAGTAATTCCAGCTCGAAGACAAACCCGCCTGATTCAGGCGGGTTTTTTTATTAGTGCGCCCTGTACGGTTATTGAGCGCCCTGTTGGGCACATGTAGGGCTCACCTCTCGACACCGCTGAAGGAGCACTGCACCGAAAAGGGGGAGATTTTGTCTCTATCAGCGCAGGGAGTCAGCGCTCAAAAAGTTTCAGCGCTCAAAAAAGGCCCAAAAACGGGCTAAAAATATGGTTGGCCAACATGGATTCGAACCATGACTAAGGGCGTCAAAGGCCCCTGTGCTACCATTACACCATCGGCCAACAGCGGTGCGAGTCTAGGACGGGTCCTTCCCGGCTGAAAGTGAATTCCACCGGGAACGACCGACTCTCATAAGTTTTACGCGCCGGCGACAAGGTGTCGCCAATCAGAAAACCCTTGGTTATCTTTGGATTCCATTAGCGCGTCCGACACTCCATCTGATGTGGTTTTTATTCCACCGGCTGACCTGCCCCTCCTCAGGCGATGGTCCCGGCTGTCCTTGATCGCTGCTGTTTTGTCGGTGCCCGCTTTCGGGATTCTTCTCATTACCCCCGGATGGCTGTTTCAGCGGCTGATGGCGATGGATATGAACGGATTGGGGCCGGTGGTCCTAACGCTTTTCGCAGCAGTATGGGTTGGTTTTATTGGTTCGATCTTCGGCGGGCTGGCACTGCGGCGGCTCCAAGGCCCGGAGCCTGAGCGTCGCGGCCGGGCTTGGGCGTTATTCGCAACGGCCGGTATTCGGGGTCTATTGATGGTAATTGGTGGCACTCTAGGTTCCGTGGTCTTAGGTCGCGGGGGCGAAGAAGGGGGTGATCCGGAGTTTTTCAAGTCACGGTGGATTGCCGGGCTAGCTCTCACCCTCCTGTTGAGTGGGGTGTACCTTCGCTCTCGTCGTCGCGGCGTTCAGAAACCTCGACGGGGACGCGGTTGGTGGGCCTTCGCAGGGGGATTACTGCTGCACCTAGCCCTCATAGCGGCACTGCCGTTTTCCATGTTCCACGCGTTGATCACATTCCACCCGGAAATCGTCCGAGGAGGCGGTCAGAACCGGCGTTATGAAGGTCCGCAAGAACCGGGGCTTTTTGCGCAGCGTCAATTGCGCCTAAAACCAGTGGCCGGGAAGCCCACGACGGTGGTTCTCAGGTTCTGGGAAAATGGGAAGCCTCGTGAGTTGGGGCGGAAGGTGGTTAAAGACGCATCCGCCTTGGAATGGCGGCTGATCGAGGGCTCCGGTTCGACTCAGGGACTCAGTCTGCGCTGGAGCAAACCAGCCATCACGCCCGCTGAAACGTGGCCACTGGCCTTGCCGGCCGGAGTTGAACTCACCCCGGTGCTCGAACCGCAGAGCCTGACGTTGCATCCGGGAACGAAGACCAACGTTTGGATCTTCCAGAATTTTGATCAACCGCTGTGGACCCCGGCCATCGCCAGTCCGGATTGGGCGGTCGAAGTCCTTCTGGAATCGGGATCCCAATCCCCCGGAAGAATCCTTCAAAAAGATTAGGCAGGCCCCGAGGCGAAACCATTTGCCGATGAATCCTCGTGCTGGCCGCACCTACTTCAGCCAGCGCTTCGTTGAGAGCTCGCTGCGGGCCTCCCATCGGCCAGAACCTCCGTGTTGCCTCGTCGTGCGAAAGACTTCATTGCGCTAGGAGTGACCTCCCAATGGAGTGGTTCCGGCTGACTTGCTGGAAATTTCTTCAATCGCTTTGAGGCAATACCACTTCACGGCTCCGCTCATGGGTGGATCTAGCTCCTCGAGCGCTTCGGGAGAACACCAACGGATGTCCCGATGCTCTTCGACCGCCAGGGTGAGCGAGCCACCGATGGGACGGGCAAAATAAATCATGCCTATGTGTTCATGGGTGTCATGAATGCGGTGGATATCGAGAAACCGGGGAGCAATGAGGGCCCGGGTACCGGGTTCCGTGGTGGGTGGTCGCTCGCCGAGAAGCTCGATTTCCAGACCGCTCTCCTCACGCGCCTCTCGCAAGGCCGCCTGCTCCGGGTCCTCGTCTAATTCGATGTGCCCGCCCAGCGGCAGCCATTTGCTGAGCTTGCGGTGTAGAATGACGAGCACCTTCCGGTCTTGAACGACGAAGAGGGCGACGGTGAAATCGATGTTGTCGTGGAGATGCGGCATGAAAGGGTGAAAGGCTGGAGGGCGTGGGAGGATTTAAAAGTGCCCGCAGATCTCGAATTTATCCGTGAGCTGGGTCCCAAGAGATGTGCCTCAAGGGCCTACTGGAGCCAGTTTACCCAAAGAGCACCGGGACGGTCGAGGGTACGGTCGATTTGCTTCCATCGTAACCAGTGGTCGATGGCTGCGGTCAGCACTCCTGTCTGGGGTTTTCTTGACTCCGCAATTAACAACGATAGCCATGAAACGTTTGTCTCTCGCCTCCCTGTTGGCCATTTGTGGCCTGATTCTTTCCACAGCCACCGGGTCGCTCTTGGCCCAGAACGAGGCACCGGCAGCCCAACCGGGTGGATCCGGAGCACCGGGCGCACCGGGCGGCCGTCCGGGTCGCGGCAACTGGGATCCCGAGCAAATGCGTCAACGCATGATGGAGCGCGTTCGCGAGCAGCTGGCCGTGAAAGATGATGCAGAGTGGAGCGTCATTGAGTCTCGCATTAAGAAAATCAGCGATTCTCGATTCGGCATGGGTCGAGGCATGGGCGGCCCTGGCGGCCCCGGAGGCCCGGGCGGTCAAGGGGCCCCCGGAGGCCAGGGTGGTCAGGGTGGTCAAGGTGGTCGTCAGGGACGCGGCGGTTTCGGTCAGGCTAACCCCGATGCAGAAGTCTTGCAGTCGGCCTTAGATTCCGGGGCCTCTGCCGATGATATTAAGGTCAAGCTGACGGCTTACCGCGCAGCGGCGAAGGTGAAGGAAGTGCAACTCGAGAAGGCTCAAGATGAACTCCGCCAACTTCTCTCCGTCAAGCAAGAGGCCCGTGCGGTATTGCTCGGCCTGCTGAAGTAAACGACAAATCCTGCGACGACCCCGGGAGGGGCGCTTGACGAAAAATGGGGAACCAGGCTTCTCCACGTTTCCTCGGGTGCCACCTCCCGGTCTCGTTATCGTAGGATTCCATTCCGACAATTGCTCCGTCATTCACACGCACCATGGCCGAAGCCTCGACACCCACCCAAACGCTTCTCGATCGGATGATCGCCGAGCGGCAACTTTCTGCCGCTGATGCGTTGGCGTTTGTCCAGGCCCGGTCGCTCAAGGGAGCTTCAACCGAAGGGGGTGAGCAAGCCACCGAGCGGGATGTTCTAGAATGGCTGAGCCACGAATATGGGGTGGGGTTTCTCCCCCTGGATTCGGTTGAGGCCGATCGTGAGGTGCTGGCGCTTTTCCCGGCCCGCATTCTACTGAAGGAAGAATTGCTGCCGCTGCGCCGCGACAACGGTTCCATCGAAATTGCCAGTTGCCGGCTTTTTGCGACGCGGGGACTGGACACACTTCGTTCACTGACCGGCCTCCGTCTCAAATTGGTTCTGTCGCCGCGCGAGGCGCTCCTGCGGGAGATGAAGAAAAACCTCGGAGTCGGAGCCGACACCATCGGCGCACTCGATGAGGAAAAATCGGTCCAGGTCGTCGATGAAAACACCGAGGACTCTAACCTCGACGCCGGAGCCGAGGATGAAGCGTCGATCATTCGCTTCGTCAACCAGGTCCTCAAGGATGCGATTGAGCTGCGCGCCTCCGACATCCATCTAGAACCCTTCGAGCACGAATTCCGCATCCGGTACCGCATCGACGGTGAGTTGCAGGAAATTCCGCTCCCGGCCCAGCTCAAACAGTTTCAACCGGCGATCGTTTCGCGCGTCAAGATTCTGAGCCATCTGAACATCGCCGAGAAGCGCCTGCCGCAGGACGGCCGCATTAAGGTTCGGATCGAGGACACCGAGGTGGACATTCGTGTCTCGGTCATTCCCATGCTTCATGGCGAGGCGGTGGTCATGCGTCTGTTGCGGCAGAACTCGACCCTGAGGGGCCTGGCCCATATCGGTCTTGGAGACCGCGAGTTGGAGCGTTTTCAGAAGGTGCTGAATTTGCCGCACGGCATAGTGCTGGTGACAGGCCCGACCGGCAGCGGCAAGACCTCGACTCTTTACACGGCCCTCAACGAGATCAACGACGAGGTCCGCAAGATCATCACGATCGAGGACCCCGTTGAGTATCAGCTCCGGGGCGTGAACCAGATTCAGGTTTCAGAGAAGGCCGGACTGACCTTTGCTCGTGGGTTGAGGTCGATCCTCCGCCACGATCCGGATGTTGTGCTGATTGGTGAAATTCGAGATCGAGAGACAGCGCAGATCGCAGTGCAGGCCTCACTGACCGGCCATTTGGTTTTCTCTACCCTGCACACCAACGATGCACCCGGCGCTCTGACCCGCCTGGTAGATATGGGAGTCGAGCCGTACCTCGTGGCGTCGTCTCTCGAAGCCGTTCTGGCCCAGCGGTTGGTTCGAGTCTTGTGTCCTCATTGCAAGGTTCCCGACACCTCGGCTCACGCGAAATCCTTCCGATCCCGCATGGGTATAGCTCCAGCGGTCGAACTCTTTAAGGCCGTTGGATGCCGAGAGTGCCGGCAAACTGGATTCTTCGGACGACACGCCATTTTTGAATGGATGGACACCGATGAGAATATTCGTCGGCTGATTCTTGAAAATGGTTCGACCGATCAGATTCGTTCGGCCGCCCGAACTTCCGGCATGCGGACATTGGCCGAGGACGGCTGGCGGTTGGTAGCTCAAGGCATCACGACCGTAGAAGAGGTCTTGAGTGTCACGACCGACAAGGAAACTCCGCGATCTCAGGCTCCCGCCGATTCAGGCGAAGCCACCGACCGAGCCCAGGTCCCCGGGGCATCGGGTTCACGAACCTGACTCATGCCAACCTTCACCTACCGAGCACTGCAAGCCGATGGGCGGATGGCCGATGGCATCGCTGAAGCGGCCACCCGTTCTGAAGCCTTGCGAGTCATCGAGACTCGAGGCCTGCGTCCCGTGAGTGTGACCGAAGCCCGTGGCAGCGGAAAACCCACCGTCAAACCAGCCAAGGATTCGGCCGCCGGAACCCAGGGTCTGGGCGGGTTGTCTTTTGGTGGTTCTAAGGTGAGCTCGGAGGAATTAGAGAATTTCACCCGGCTGCTCTCCAGCCTTCTCGCAGCCGGAGTGCCGTTGAGCCGGGCGCTGACCATCCTCGGTAAGGAGGCTTCGTCGCCGGTCGCCTCGGCGAAGTGGCGAGAAATCCACGGACTGGTAGTGGATGGCATGTCCCTGGCCAACGCCATGGCCCGATCCCCGGAAACCTTCCCGAAGGTTTACACAGCGATGGTCGAGGCGGGCGAGGCGGGCGGATTTCTCGATGTCGTCTTGGCGCAAATCGCTGACTTCCAGTCCCGGGAAAAGGAGCTCCGTTCCAAGGTGCTCACGGCAATGATCTACCCAGCGGTCCTGCTGCTGATGGCCGTGGTGGTGTTGAGCGTGCTGCTGGTCTTTTTCATTCCTAAATTCCAGAAAGTTTTCACCAGCGTGAAGGGCGGCTTGCCCCTGATCACTCAGATCATTATCGCCACCAGCGACATCCTACGTTCTTACGGTCTGTTGGTGTTGGTCGGGCTGGTCCTCGGTGGTTTCTTTTTGAGGACCTGGATCATTTCGCCGGCCGGCCGGCGCGTTTGGGAAGGGCTGACTTTGAAGGCGCCGGTCGTGGGTCCGCTCAGTGCCCGATTTGCTATGGCGCGTTTTTGCCGAATGCTCGGGACCTTGATCGGAGCGGATGTCCAATTAGTTCAGGCTTTGAATGTGGCCCGTCGTTCGAT
>JGI12421J11937_10000557_pt1 | contig 14611 bp, 18 predicted proteins | sample LakErihyJuly2011_2_FD_11937 | JGI IMG/M metagenome (IMG submission 11937)
CGTAACAACCTCAGAGGGTGTTAATTCTTTAACGATTTCAGGTATGGTAATGGTTCCAGCAGCCTATGATGATTGGAAGATTAAACAAGATTCTATTGATCTTTCTAAAGCTAAATTAGAAAAAGGCGAAAGTAAAAAGTCGGGAAAAAAATCCAGCAAATCATCTAAAGATAAAGAGCAAGAAAAATCTAAAGATGCAGACAGGCCTAAAAGAAAATAACCATCAGACAAAAAAAGTCCTTAATTAACCCCGAATATACAACATGAAAAAAATCGCAATCCTAAGCCTTTCGGCTCTATTGGTTATTGGAATCTCTGCATTTCAGGCGCCTAAAAAACCAAAAAAAGCAGTAAAAGCTGTTAAAAAAGAAGCCCCTAAAGCAAAAGTTGTTTTATCAGACAAAGCATACGATGTAAAATTCGATAGATCATTCCACGACTTTGGTAAAGCAACCGAAGGCGAGCAAGTTGAAACGATATTTGTAATCACCAATATTGGCAAAGAGCCCGTTATTATTAAAAGCCATGAAGTTCAATGTGGTTGCACCACCCCTTCGTATTCTTTAGAACCAATAATGCCAGGCAAGAGCAGCAACATTAAAGTTGGCTTTAACACCAATGGCAAAATGGGCATCAACGAGAAAACAGTTAAAATCATTACCAATGGCGGTACCCACGAATTGAAATTCAAATGCGAAGTAACCGCTAAACCAAATGTTGACCCAATTGAGCCTGCAGGAAGTGCAATCAAATTGAAAACCAACTAAGACCTTTCATTTTTAAATTATAAGCGTTGTATTGTTTCAAAAGCATACAACGCTTTTTTTTATACCCATGTTAAAATCGAACATCCAGTATATTTTCATTCTTAGTCTTACATTAATTGCTGCAAGCGGATTTGTTTTTGAAAAAAAAGGCATAGTTTGGAGCAAAAAAGAATTTGATTTTGGAACCATCAAGCAAGGAGATTTAACCAAGACCAGTTTTACTTGCTATAACTATTCAGACTCCATATTAATCTTTGAAAATGTTATGCCTTCATGTGGTTGTGTGGCACCTTTTTGGCAGAAAACACCAATAAATCCTGGCGACTCAAGTATATTGTCAGTTGAATTTGATTCAAAAGGAAAAAGCAAACAACACAGCAAAACCATAGCCGTGTATACCAACCAAGGTCTCTTCGAATTGTTTATCAAGGCCAATATTATTAAGCAATGATTTTCCTTTTCGGCACGGAATTTGTTTTATACTTGTCAAAATAACACTTTACATGATTTCAGTTTTTACTTATTTATTTGCGTTGATGTCAATTACTTCAATCAACAACACCAGCTCTCCAACAGTTGACGAGCCAAAAGACATCGAATGGAAAAAAACATCTCACGATTTTGGAGAAATTGTACAAGGAACAAAAGCCAAATACACATTTACCTTTATCAACAAAGGTGCAGTGCCTATTGTGATCAACAATGCTTCTGCCTCATGTGGTTGCACTGTTCCAAATTTTAGTAAAGAGCCAGTTCCTGCAGGGGCTCAAGGTTCTGTAACTGTTATTTTTGATTCATCTGGGAAAAACGGAAACTTTTCAAAAAATGTAACTGTTACTACCAATCTTGGTCAATCAATATTGTTCATTAAAGGCAATATCATGACCGAAACAGCTAAACCGAAATCTCCTGTTCAAATTGGTGATTGATTACTATTTTATAATTCTAAAAAACCTTACAAAACTTGTAAGGTTTTTTTTTGCATCTTTGTAAACCGCAACATTTGAATGCAAAACAACGAATTCCATCAAGCAGAAATCACTAAAATCATTGATATAAATCCAATGGTAAAGCGGTTTTTTTTAAAATTCGATCATGATGTTATTTTCCAAAGCGGCCAATTTGTTATCATTGATTTCGGCAAACTTAACCACACCTATTCAAGCAGAAGCTACTCCATTGCGGATTTAAGCCACGGTTCAGTAATTGAAATTTGCGTTTCACTCAAAGAAAATGGCGCTGCTACACCTCTGCTCTTCAATTATAAAATCGGAGAAAAACTTAAAATAAGCATCCCCCAGGGCAGATTTATTCTTCCCGATAATTTGAACACAGAATCAATAGGTTTTATATGCACAGGAACCGGCGTGGCTCCATTTAGGTCCATGATAAAAGACCTGCTCACACTCAGAAAATATACCGGTAAAATTTATCTATTTTTTGGCTGTCGTACACAAAATGACATCTTATACCGTGAAGAGTTTGAAGAACTACAAAACACACATTCAAACTTTCATTACACCCCTGTTCTAAGCCGCGAAGACTGGAATGGAGCCAAAGGCTATGTGCATGCACATTATAATTCAATATTCCAGACTAAGCCAAACGCTGTGATCTATTTATGTGGATGGTCAGAAATGCTAAAAGAAACCCGAGAGAACCTAAAATCTTTTGGCTATACCCGGTCTGAAATTAAAGTGGAATTTTACGATTAAGAAGTGAATAGAAATTTTAAAGACCTTCGAAATCTGTTTCAAAAATCTATGCATCCTGCTAGAATTGGCAACGCTTTAAAAGTTATTTCAAGCTATTATTTATCTAAAATAACAAAAAAAACCATCCATTGGGGCAACCCAATTTCTTTTTCAATCGAACCAACAACCTCTTGTAATTTAAGATGCCCACAGTGTCCGAGCGGATTAAGAAGTTTTAGCCGACCAACTGGAATGTTAGGCATGTCAGTATTCGAAAAAGCAATAAATGACCTTCACAAAAGCAGTGCATATGTAACCTTTTATTTTCAAGGTGAGCCTTATTTAAATACGCAGTTTTTAGACATGGTATCGCTTGCAAGCAAACATAAACTTTACAGCGCAACCAGCACAAATGCGCATTATCTCGACAAATCAAATGCCGAAAAAACAGTAAAGAGCGGCCTCGACCGATTAATCATTTCAATTGATGGAACTACCCAGGACACCTACGGTAAGTACAGGATAGGTGGTAAATTAGAAAAAGTTTTAGAGGGAACCAAAGAATTAATGGATGCAAAAAAAAGATTGAAATCTAAGACACCGCACGTTATATGGCAATTCATCGTTTTCTCGCATAACGAACACCAACTAGAGGATGTTAAAGCGCTTGCAAAAATTTATAAGATTGACGAATTAGCCATCAAATCTGCTCAAATATACGACTATGAAACCGGCAATGAGATGATGCCCCTAAACGAAGAGTTTAGCCGCTACAAGATCGATGGCAATGAATTTAAAATTAAAAACAAATTACTTAACCATTGCTGGAGACTCTGGAACAGCTGTGTGATAACTTGGGATGGGAAAATTGTCCCTTGCTGCTTCGACAAAGACGGAACTTATCGCCTTGGCGATTTAAACGACATGAGCTTTGAACAAATTTGGAAAGGACCAGCCTATCATCAATTCAGAAAACAAATAATTAAAGGCCGTCAATACATTGACATTTGCAAAAACTGCAGCGAAGGCACTTCCGTTTGGAAGAATTAACGCACTACAAAGAAGGTTCCGCGTATCTCATACCATTTTTTATCGGTATCGTAATATGTGATTTTATAAACATAAACATCCTGCTCCACCAAATCACCTTTGAACTTACAATCCCATCCAGCATTAATGTCTAGGGTTTCAAACAGCAATTCACCCCAGCGGTTAAAGATTGTAAACTTATAATCTTTAGGTGTAAAATTCCAAACCTTTGTAAACAAATCATTCAGTCTATCTTCATTTGGACTTACGGCATTAGGAACAAATACATAATGGGGACAAGAGTCTTTAAATTCAATTTGATCACTTGCTGTGCATCCATTTTTTGTTCTAACAGTAACATCATAAACACCTGGTAAATTAACTAAAATTGTTCTTGTTGTTTCATTGTTCGGTTTCCATAAATAGGTATATCCAACACCAGCACCGGCATCTAAAGACATCGCTTGACCTTGACACATAAATTTATCTTGACCCAAATAAACACTTGGGTTGGCGTATTCAGCAATGTTTACTTCCTTGTAAACGCTGTCACAAACATTGTTGCCAGCTTTTAAAATTAAGTTGACCCAATACTTCCCTTGAGTGTTAACTGTTATTGATCTTGATGTAGCACCCGTATTCCACTGATATTTAACCCCTGGATAAGAAACTGTATTAAGCACCAAAGGCAAACTTCCACCCTGACAATACCCAGTGTCTTTAGGGAAAGCAAAAGAAGTTATTGGCCAATCGTAAACCACCACATGCACTTGGTCTGTGCTGTCACTTCCATTGTCAAATGTCGTCTTAACAGTTGTCAGAAAAACACCCGCTGTAGGATAACAAATAGCTGTAGGATTCTGAACATTGCTGGCACCAGGATTAGCGCCCTGAAAAGTCCATTGCCAAGCAACCGCATTACCAACAGTGGTCACATTGGTGTAAATGATACAAGAATTTTTACACAAATAAAGGGTATCGACACTAAACGCATTTGCGAAAAATGTTTGGAAAAATATAAATATAAATATGCTATTGCGAATTATATTGGTCATTTGGCTTGAGAATTCAAATATTCTGTTTTAAGCAAACTGCAAATTTTATACCTATCATCGTGGGTGTCCAAATAAAGCGCATTTAACACCTCAAAGACATGTTTAATTCCAATCATTTTAGCCCATTCAAAGGGACCATGCGGATAGGCGGTGCCTAGTTTCATCCCCAAATCGATGTCGCCTCGGTTTGCGGTTCCTTCTTGCAGGGTGAAATAAGCTTCATTAATGATCATACACACAACACGCGGTGAAATCATTCCAACACGTGAATCAACTTTATACAATGTTTTCCAAGGCAAACTGTCCAATTTCTCATTTGAAATTCCCCCTAAAAGTGAACAGTACTCTAATGCATTTCTTTTCAAAAAACTAGGCAAGGCATTAATACCAATAGCAAATGACCACATTGCCTTCGGCAAAACAGATTCTAACTGTATTTTAACTGAAGATAGGATTAAGAGACTTGAGTCATCAAGAAGTGCATAATCGGATAAGGATGAAGCATCATCATCAAAGTTTAAATCAAAAATTAGATCAAACTTGTTAGAATGGATATTTTTTGTACTTTCGAGCCTTGTAAAACTCAATCCTACAGATGTCAATATTCCGTCTAACTCTATTGTGCGTTCTTGCGAGCCTTTTACAGCAATGTTCATTTGAGCACAAAAATACAAATACAATCATGGAAAAAAAAATCATATTCACAGAGAACGCACCCGCTCCAATTGGCCCGTATTCACAAGCCGTTTTGGTGGGTAGCACACTATACTGTAGTGGTCAAATTGCATTAGATACAGCTGGCAATTTTCACAATGACAGTATTGAAACTGAAACCAAACAAGTGATGCATAATATCTCAAAACTGTTAGAAGCTGCAAATATGGGGTTCGGAGACATTGTAAAAACAAGCATTTTTCTTACGGACATGAACGATTTTGCCAAAGTAAACACCATTTATGCTGAGAGCTTTTCTAGCAATTTCCCTGCAAGAGAAACCGTTCAAGTTTCCGCACTTCCAAAAGGGGCTAAAGTTGAAATCAGTGTAACTGCGGTGAAATAATATTGTTTAACAAAATAAGGAAGCAGACTCTAATGGCCCACTTCCCTATCTCTACAAAAAAAGACATTTGATTCTGTCTAGATCTTAATTTAAATTGCTAGTTTATATGATTTATTAGGACCCTCTTTAATACCTTTTGATTCTTCGAACTTAATTCCAAAAAGTAAATGCCATTGCTGTATTCTGAAGTTGTTATTCTGGTTTTGGATTCCATCAAGACTGAATGGTATAAAACCCTGCCATGAATATCCATTAACTTCATCATTATTTGTTCCCCACTTTTTTCAATTGGCAATTCCAATTCAAAGTAATTATTTGCAGGAAATGGATAAATTCTAAAATTCATAGAATCATTAAACCCATTTCTATCCTGCTCTCTGTTTAAATTTTTATCCTCTTCTAAAACCAGACCGCACGGATTGCAGGCACTGCCACAAATAAGCAATAGATGGGTGGATTGAAAATATAAAAAGCCCTTTGCAGGACTTAGGTTAATTTAAAATCTATAAGCATCGAATGAAGACAAGAACTTTAAGGGCTCAGATGAACAGTATAAATTTAAAATTTGATCTTACTTGCAAAGTTTTTTTTAAATCTAAATGGATAAAAATTTGCTGAAAAATTTCAGAAAAAAAGAGACATCATTCTATGAAAAATCGGCACTTATTGAAAAGCCAATCCAGTTAGCTTTTCAATCACTATTTTATCTACCTTATTGTTTGCTATACCATCGGATTTAGCAGAGGTATTATTGAATAAATATGCTTGCCACTCTTTGGTTTTCTTGCTATAGATAACTTTCCAGCATTGAGTGGGGACAGAGGTACTACCAATCTTTTTTGCAACGCCAACATTACCACACCAAATGTGTATTGAATCAATCTTAGCTGCGGAAGTTCTTGTCTGTGTTTCGAGTGATTTCCAATCTCCACGATTAAGTGCAGCATATTGAGGAGCCATGTTTGAGTAATAAAAACATTCATCTTGCACGGTAGGGCCTTGGCAAAGATTAACTGCAGAAGGGCACATATGGCCACGATCAAATCCTGAGCCAGCATAGTCTTTACGCAAATTAGTTTCTGATCGTAATAATGGATCTGGAGCAAAATTATTTTTCCTTGCTACTTTAATGGCGCATACAACTTTGGCTTTGGTCTCCCACCATTCTACGACTATAGGATAGTGAAAATCTTTACTGTACACAGAAGTGTAATTTGTATGCCTTAATATAACACTTTCTTTTTTAGTAGATGTTTTGGCTGATATGACAATCAGGGAGGCAATAACTAATAGAAGTCTGTTCATTCTTATGGTTTTAGCTTTCCCAGAGTTTTGGGTAAATGGGTATAAATCAAAAACAATTGCAATTAAACTAAAAATTTAACCAATTATGCAAATAAATTTAATTTATTAGAGCCATTATTTCAGAAGGAGTAACAAACTTCTGGACTATACATATTTTTTATCGAAATGTCTATTTGGAGAGAGTAAATAGAGCAATAATATCCTGGAGTATCGGTAAGAAAATGGTGTAATTAACAGCATGGTTGGAACCAACACAGCGGCGATTTTAGCAAAGGACCAATCTAAATTTATGGCCAAAACACCGAATACAATCATGATAATTGTGCCAAAAGCATAACTAATATACATGGCGCCCCAAAAGAACCCAGTTTCATGTTCAAACTTTAGACCGCAGTTTGGACAATGGTCATTGGTTTTACTAAAACCTAATAAATTAAACGCAGAGTTAGGAAAGACCCTTCCTTCTCGACAGCGAGGACATTTACATGAAACTATACTTGAGATTATTGATGGTACTTTTTGAGACATTTTAGGCTATTTGATTCTTTCGGTATTTTCGGTACCACATAATACCGATTGAAAATAAAATCACATAAACCGATACCAACAGCATCAAAATACCAACATTCAGACCCATACCTACACTTTTTGCGCCAGAAGCCTGACTGCTTTCTACACTTGCCTTACACATGGGGCACTGAGAATAGGCAAGCACAGTAAAGGTCATGAAGACTAAAAATGAAAATATCTTTTTCATATATAACAGTGCAAAATTAATGTTTTATTAGGCCAATTATATGAGCAAAGTCATATTTCTCAATAAAAAGGTGAAATCATGAAATACACCACCACACCCGTTACAGAAACATAAAACCAAACAGGCCAAACCCATCTAGTTAAACGTTTATGCTGCGCATATTCGCCTGTCAAACCACGGTATACAGCGAACAAAATAAAAGGCAATATGATGCCAGCCAAACCAATGTGGGTAAACAGTATGATATAATACAATGTTTTTATAAAACCAACACCGCCATAAGCCGTTTCTGCAGTTGTGAAATGGTACATAACATAAGTCAATAAAAACAAAATCGAAAACACAACCGCCGTAAGCATAACATTGCGGTGTTTTTCAAAATCTTTTTGTTTCACAAACCACAGACCCAACAGCAAAAGAATCGCTACTACCGAATTCAAAGTTGCGCTAATGGCAGGAAAGATATGGGTATCAAATTCAAACCCTAAATCTATTTTAACTCTTCTCATTAAAGTGACCAATGCAAATACTACTACAGATAATGTAATAATGATGCCGTTGGCCAAACGATCGTTTTTTGCTATTGTCTTCATTTTTTATATTCAAGTTTGAGCGCACGGACAGCGTCAATTGTGAAACTCTTCTCATTTTGTCCGTTGGTATCAAAAACACCTCTAACGCGTTTTTGTTTGTCAACCAATACAATTTTGTTGCTATGGAACAAACCGTTGTGCACATCCTCAGCCCCCGGGATCTTAAAACTATTAGCAGCAAGATTGTATATCTGTGTTTTTGACCCTGTTAAAAATTGCCAATGGTTGTTTGCATAAAAAGATTCAGCATATTTTAACAAAACTGCTGGCGAATCATTTGCTGGATCAACTGTAAAACTCAAAAAACGAATATTGGTATCCTTGGCAAATTCTCTGTAAATATGCGTTCCAATATACCCATTCATTTTAGGACAAACAGTTTCGCAGCTTGTAAAGAAAAAACTAACCAATAAAATTTTATCTTTATACGTATCCAAAGTAACACTATCTCCATACTGATTGACCAATTTAAAATCATCAACAGTATGGTAAATGGTATCACCCTTAGCATCCACTTCTCTTTCGAAATAAATAGGGAGTTTTTTAGAATAATGAACTCCAGTCTTATTTAGCATCACCCACAGTATGGGCATACCTATCAATAAAAACAAAATGCCCAACACTTTCCATGTTGGGCTTTTTTTGATTGTGTTGGCCATTACTTAAAAATATTTCTCTAGACTCACGTAGTTGCCTTCTATCAATAAAAAGCATACCAAATAAGAAAGGAATATAACTGCCGGCAATACAATCATCCAACGAAGAAATTTAGCTTCGTAGTTTAAGTGCATAAAAATACCAACAATTAAAATTGCTTTCACGATACCAAAAACAATGAAAACAATGTTTCTTGCCATAGATGCACCGAAAGCAAAATAAATGATAAAATCCACGATGGTGATACCCAATAAAATCCAAAAGGTTCTCCATAAACTTCCAGTACCGTGCGATTCTGCATGGGGGATATAAGTTTCTGGAATATAATTTCCTTCAGTATGTGTATGATTATTGCTCATATTGTTGTGTTCTTTTAAAGATTAGATTAAATAGTAAAAAGTAAATACGAATACCCAAACTAGGTCAACAAAGTGCCAGTATAAACCAACTTTTTCAACCATCTCGTAGTGCCCCCTTCTTTCGTATGTGCCACGCATAACATTAATCCATATAATGATATTGATGGCAACACCGCTTAATACGTGGAAACCATGAAAGCCCGTAACGATGAAGAATAAAGATGCAAATGGAACAGGTCCTGCAATCTTATCTGCTGCTGACCAATGAACTGGATCAAATAATTTTAGATGTTTCGCATGCTCATGGGCAGCATCGGTGAATCCAAATAAGTTTGAATCTAAACGACCACCCTCATGGATGAACTGAGACCACTCCCAAGCTTGACAGCCCAAGAACGCAGCACCGCCCAAAACGGTTAAGAACATATATTTAGACACTTCACTTTTTGAGTTACGTTGACCGGCTTCAACAGCCAAAACCATCGTAACAGATGAAATGATTAAGATCAAAGTCATTAAACTTACAAAAAGCAAAGGCAAATGCAAGCCATGTGCGAATGGAAAGTGATTAAAAACAGTTGCTGGATCTGGCCAAGGCGTTGTACTGCCGGCATAACTGAATCTGATGGCACCATACCCCACCAAAAGTGATGAAAATGTGAATGCATCGGATAAAAGGAAAATCCACATCATTAATTTTCCGTAGCTCACATTGAAAGGAGACCTACCCCCTGCCCATGTGCTTGTAGATGATACTGTTGAAGAGTTTGACATTATGATAATTGTATCTAAATTACTTTGCGAAATAAAGGAATAAAATCAAGAAAATCCATACAATTCCCAAAAAGTGCCAATAAGTTTTGCATATATTAATGAACACTAGATTTTTCTTGTGTACCTCCAATCGTGAAGACTTAATGATAGCAACGAGCAGAAGCACTAATCCACCAACGATATGCAAAAGGTGGGCACCCGAAATTACATAGACAAAAGAGGCTGAAATTTCTCCTGCTTCCCTATTTGACAGGTAAAGTCCCATATCAACAAGAGCAAAATAGGCGTAAAATTGGGAAACACAGAAACTTACGCCCAAAATAAACGTGATTGTTAATAGGGATGGAACCTTATAAACGTCATCATTTGTAGCTGCCTTATAGGCTAACTGCATAAAAATACTTGAAATTATGACGATTACAGCACTTACCCAGAACTGAATTGGCAATTCAAATTCAAACCATGCATTGTTTCGAATACCATCTGTTTTGTGCACCCAATAAGCGCTGCTGAATGCAATGAACAACATTGAACTAGCAACTATGAACAACCAAATTATAAAGGTCTTTTCATTAAAAATACTTTTTTTATTAGCCGACATTTGCGGCTGTATTGTTTGTGGCATATATTAAAATAAATAACTTAAAAGTACGACTGGCATGTATATTAGTGAGGCAAACATTACAGATTTCGCATCTTTAATGCTTTGGGTTTTATACAAAACGAATGTCCGATATAATAAATAAATCCCTGCCGGGAGTATTAAAAACAAAGAATTCAAAGAACCAAATTCTATTGAGATAGGATACATAGAAATCAAAATAAGGATAATGGTATACCATATAATTTGCAAGGCGTTTTTTTTGGTTCTACCTTCGAACGAAGGCAGCAAAGTGTATAATTGGCTTTCCTGTAATCATCATCCAATATCCAAGCAATAGACCAAAAGTGCGGGAATTGCCAAAAAAATTGAATTAAGAACAGAACAATCGCAATGTCATCTATATTACCGACCGCAGCAACCCATCCTATAGCAGGAGGCAATGCACCAGGGATAGCACCAACAAATACGGCTAAGGGGGTTTTAACTTTCAATGGGGTATAAACCAATGAATAGACAAACAAAGAAACCAAACTTAAAAATGCCACACGTCCATTGGTAAAAAAGGCTAAGGCAAATAAGCCCAAAAGAGCGCAAACGACACTAAATACCGTGGCGTCATTTGTACTCATGCGACCATCCGCAATTGGACGATTTTGAGTTCTAGACATCATTTTATCTGTATCCTTCTCATAAATTTGATTGAAACCATTTGAGGCAGCGACAACCAACATGCCGCCCAAGGCTAATCCAAAACATTTTAACGGGTCGAAAGTTTCTGCTGTTTTGGCTGCACCAAGACAATAGGTAATAATTGTAGTACCCACAACAGAGGTGCTGAGTCTAACTTTACTCAGCATAAAATAGTCCTTAAAAAAAGCAGCACTTAGTTGCTCTGGTTGCTTGTTGGTACTGTGATTTGTCAAATCTTGGGAGAGTTTTTAGGTGCTCTTAAAATAGCGGTACAAATATACAAGGTAATCCCGAATATTAGGCCAGCAAAAAATATATGTGACACCTGTGCATATAGAGGAAAATTATAACGCAAGTTCAATACGCCACTGATATATTGAAGCAGCAAAACAGCTGTAAGTGAAGACAATAATCTCAACCATTTTTTCTCCAATTTCTTTCGAAGAAAATACAAAGGGAACAAACTAATTATAATAAGCGCCATTGCGAGCAACCAATGCGTCTTGAAAACCTGTCCTAAAAAGGCAAAATTTAGATCACCTCCAACAAACAATAAATTTTTCTCTACAGCCACATCACTTACTTCACGCAACTGTGTTCCGTAAACCACTTGAATTAATGACAATAAAACAAAACCAATATAATACCACTTGTATGATTTTAACGCTTGATTTTTCTCATCTATTCTGCTATTTACCATACTAAACATAAAGAGTGCTACCACTGCGTATGTTGCCAAATAATGTATGCTTATAATTATAGGGAACAAATTGGTGGCTACAACAATACTTCCTAGCCAGGCATTGAACAGCATCATAATAAATCCAAGCGTTCCGCACCAAAATTTAAATCGGCTAACGTACCTTCTAATTCTTAATAAGCTAATAAAAAATATCAATGAAAAGAGCCCGGAAAAAACCCCTATGAGCCGGTTAATATATTCAATCCAAGCTTTTATGGGGTTAAACACCTCGGGCCTAAGCAAGTTGGGATCTGCCAATAATTCTTCTGATTGTTTTTTAAAGCCAATACCAGCTAATACTTTTGCAAACCGCTTAGCCTTTTTTATTCTCTTTTTAACGTAGAGTTCTTGATAATTTGTAGGGAGTTCGCATGAACAAACAGGCGGGAACCAAGCGCCATAGCACTTGGGCCAATCTGGACAACCCATTCCACTGCCGGTGCTGCGAACAATACCGCCAGCAATAAGCAACAAAAAAACCGAAGATAGAGTCAAAAGACCTGATCTTCGGTTTAATTTAATATAGTTCATTTTATTCTAACAGATGTCAGAACTGTTATGCCTTCTTCATGAAAAGTGCAGCAAAAGAAGAGAAGAATACAGCACTTGCTTTTTCTTTTTTGCCTTCAAATNCAGTATCAACTTGNGTTGATGGCGCATGGTAATGNNCTGGCTCTCCATCTCCNATTTCGTGTTGAGGNAAATAGTCTAACTCTCTNTCAGGGCGGCTATATTCGTGAGGNCCTCTGTAAACAGNTGGAATATCACCATCCCAGTTTCCATGGATATGTTTTACTTGAGTGCTCCACTCTAAAGTGTTAGATAACCATGGGTTTTGAGTTGCTTTTTCACCTCTAAAAATACTATTGAAGAAATTGTATAAGAATAACAATTGAGCAATTCCACCTAAAAAGGCTGAAATAGTTATAAAAATATTAACATTCATCCAAATCTCAAATTCAGGAATTAATGAAAATTGATAATATCTTCTTGGAACTCCGGCTAAGCCCATAAAGTGCATTGGGAAAAACACCAAATATGCTGAAATAAAGGTCAACCAGAAATGTAAATTACCTAAAGTTTTATTCATCATTTTTCCAAACATTTTTGGGAACCAATGGTAAATACCTGCAAACATACCAAATATTGCTGCGCTACCCATTACTAAGTGGAAGTGGGCAACTACGAAATAACTATCATGCATTTGAATATCTAATGCTGCATTTCCTAAATAAATACCCGTCAAACCTCCTGTAATAAAAAACGAGACCAAACCAATTGCAAACATCATTGCAGGGGTAAAACGTATGTTTCCACGCCATAAAGTTGCCAAATAGTTAAATGTTTTTACTGCAGATGGAACCGCAATAATTAAGGTTACATACATAAACATGGTGCCTAAGAAAGGATTCATACCTGTAATGAACATATGGTGACCCCAAACGATAAACGACAAGAAAGAGATACCTATTAATGAAATTACCATCGCAGTGTAACCAAAGATTGGCTTTCTGGCATTGGTAGAAATTACTTCTGATGAAATACCCAAAGCAGGCATCAAAATGATGTAAACCTCAGGGTGACCTAAAAACCAAAATAAGTGTTGGTATAAAACTGGACTACCACCGCTATTGGTTAAAGCACCAACACCGTTCAAGTGAATATCACTTAAATAAAAACTGGTTCCAAAACTTCTGTCAAATATCAGCAACAAACCAGCACCTAACAATACTGGAAATGACAACAAACCTAATATGGCAGTCAGTAGGAATGCCCAAATGGTAAGCGGCAATCTATTCATTGTCATACCTTTTGTACGCATGTTCAATACGGTGGTAATGTAATTGATACCCCCTAACAATGCAGAAACGATAAACAATATAATAGCAACCAACCATAAAGTGGTACCCAAACCAGAACCCGGCATTGCTTTGGACAAGGCGCTTAGAGGCGGATAAACAGTCCAACCAGATGATGCAGGGCCTGTTTCAGCAAAAAATGAAGACATTAAAACACAAGATGATAGGAAGAAAAACCAATATGAAAGCATGTTCATAAATGGACTCGCCATATCTCTTGCACCAACTTGCAAAGGAATTAACAAATTACTGAATGTACCACTTAAACCAGCGGTCAATACATAAAACACCATGATGGTACCATGTATGGTTACTAAGGCCATATAAAAGTTTGGATCGATCTTACCATCTTTTCCCCATTTACCCAAAAGCGTTTCCAAAATTGGAAAAGCTTGATCTGGCCAAGCCAATTGAAGTCTAAACAATAATGACATCCCCATTCCAAAGCATCCCATGATGATACCTGTGATTAGGAATTGCTTAGAAATCATTTTGTGGTCAGTACTGAAAACATATTTGAATAAAAAGGATGGTTCATGGTGCTCGTGATGACCATGGCTATCAGTAGCGTGAGTGTCTTTTATTATTGATGTACTCATTGTTGTAAATGTCTGTTTAATGGAATAAAAATTAATTAATGGCCAATTTTTTTGTCTTATCGGCTTT
>JGI12421J11937_10000558_pt1 | contig 14595 bp, 30 predicted proteins | sample LakErihyJuly2011_2_FD_11937 | JGI IMG/M metagenome (IMG submission 11937)
AGGGCTTGAAGTAACTTTTGAATTTTACGGGTATCGATCGAAGTTACTTTGCAATCTCCGAGAGTGGGCAGGACATACCGATCGATGATCGACCGATAGCCCTTGCGAGTGATCGGCATGAGATCGGCGGTGGGAAGCCATGAATCGATGTAGGTTGATAGGGTAAATACAGCCCTAGAAGGCTCGCTGACACCCGATGCCTCTGCTTTTGAGGCGTGGTACATGGCATCGATCTCCGAGCCCCATGTACCTGCTGAGAGGCGTTTACCGCCCTTTCGGTAATAGCCTGTAAACCTATCTCCACGCTTTACGACATAAGCCATGATCTTCCCCTCTCATGTTACTGGTGAGTAATGTTACTGATGAGTAACTTTGATGTCAAAAAAAAGCCCCTAGCCCGATCAAGGGCTAGGGGTCAATAGTGACTAAGGGCTTAGGGAATCTGCTTATGTGCGCCTGTAGTAACTCCTAATCGCCCCAGATCAGGGCTGAGAGTTAGTTATGGAAAGAGAATCTCTTCCCAATCCGAATCATCGAGATTGTAGAGATCAGTTGGCAGAACCTTCCAGCGATCATCGATCGCAATAAAGTCCTCACCAATAAACCAATCAACATCAACGCCCCACTTACCAATAAATACTTTGGCGGTGTAAACATTTCCGTTCATTGGAAACTCAATAACATGATCTGTTGCTGAGGTTTGACTACTGATTACATTTGCAACCATAGGTTAGTTCTCCGTTTCTATTTGTGTTGTTCGATAAGAGTTCCACTCATCGATTGTTGTTTGCTTCCATAGCGGTCGATTGCCGATCATGTGATCGGGTTCGGGAAGGGTGTTGCGCTTTCGATAGGTGTAGATCGTATTGATCTTTAACCCTGTTTGTTGCGCGATGTCGGTAGTAGTAAGCCAGTCCTTCAATTCGAGTCACCAGTTTCTTGTTGATCTTGATCAGTAATCACCTCATTAATTGTGTTCTGAATACATTCATCGATCACTTCCCACAGATTATCGTCAGAAGTAATCCACTCTCTGATCTTTAACCATTCATCATCAGTAAGCACTCTCCTAACTAATTGATCTGCCTCTTCACGATTGAATAGCACTATGTCATTTGGATTTATCATTTAATTACTCGTTTCTGAGATGTCGTTGAATTGCCAGTTGTTGTGTGTCAGTACAAGAGAATGAAATCTCTCTTGCCCTAGTTTGATTCCTTCATCGGGTGTATCTGCTTCTACCTGAACAGTTAGAAGATCGCTTGCATAACCTTGATCCATAGTTTCGAAATGCACATTCCACCACTTAGTCATTGTTCATCTCGTTATCGTGATCGATGATGATTACTTCGATGTCACTAGGGCATCGCACAACCTCTGCAACGCCACCATTGACCTCTATTACTACCTGATTCTTTGCATACATAACTACAACGACCTTTCTTGAATGTTGAGTGCATGATGATCGCACAAGATACTTCCCTGATCATCACCTCTTGCATACCCCTCATACTTACAGATTTCGCAAGTGTGAACAGAACAACGATACTTTCCGTCAGTACCAATCTTTAATTCTTCGGGAGTATCCCAACCACAGAAATCGCACTCCAATCGTTTGCCGTCTAGTTTTTGATTTTCTAGCAAGCGTTCAAGTCGTGCAATCTTTCTTTCTAATTCAAGATTAGTAAGAGTAGTTCCATGTTCTTTGGGAGGTTTAATTCCTAACTTCTCACACTCTTCTACAAGTGTTTCTCGATACTCCTGTGCATAACGCAGAGATAGTCGTTGCTTTGCACGAGAGACTGCTTTGTTACGAAGTTTTTTATCTTGTTTGCTTAGTTCCATTTAGTACTCTCCAATCACAGATACATACTGACGATACTTTTTCTTTTCTCTACGGCGCAGTAATTGTCTTTCATGATCTGTTAGACCACCAAAGATTCCGTACTGCACTCCGTTTTCTGTTGCGAATGTCAGACACTTATTTTTTGTGACTGCATCACATTGACCACAAATTAATTTTGCTTCCCGAATCTTTTCATACTCTGTCGGGTCAGGAAAGAATAATTCAGGGTCTACACCTTGTTGACATGGTGCATTCGTGATCTCAGTTTTCATTGTTACTCCGATCGTTGAAATCATCAGGATTTTCTATTACATACTTAACGAATGAGTCCATGACATCAGTTAAATCTTCGGGTTCTAAGTCTGCATACTTCAAGAGAATCTCGATCATGTGCAGGAATCCCCAAATAAGCATTTCAGGTTCGATCTCTTTATCTTTCATGATCGTATTGAGATGTGCATTGGCTAGATACTCCTTGATCTCTTGGGGCAGACTATCTTTGCGATCAGAATCAACCTTGAATCCACGAACGATCTTTAGAAACTCGTTAGCGATCTTAATCGATTTGATGAGATCAGTTTGGTGTGATGATAGTTCAGTCATTTATTTTCTCCTTTCATTATTTTGAGGTAGTTGCTTTCTAGTTGACGAATTAGTTTACGAGTTGTACCGAATTGATCAGCAACGCTCTGCAACGATTTGCCATGTACAAATCGCGCATTGAGTATCAGATTCTTTTCTTCTACTGTAAATAGTGATGCATTTTCCATGTTGTATTCCTCTCTAAGTTAGTGAAATCAAGTAGGGGCAGGTACGACTACGCCGTAACTATCGAATGCGATCATGATCGCCCTTCGCAGGTAAGGAGGGAGAGAATGAACAAACTCTCCATAACCCTGCGTTGACCCCTACTTGATAAAGTTACTTTGTAATTGTTTTTTGAACGCAGTTAAAGCAGAACCAAATAACAGGTTGCTTGCTTGAGTCGGTTATGTATTTGCCTGATGAAGTAAGTTCGTCATTACCACAATCATCGCAATTAGTTAGTTCGTGGGCTTCTACCCTACGAACGATCTGTGCGTATCCCATTAGTCATCTCCTAAGAATAGTGAGCCGTCTGATGCAGTTCGCACCACACGACTTTCAGGTAGTGCAGGTACAAGATCATCGATTGTGTCGTTGATTTGTCCGATACAGACATCGAGTGCATCTTCACAGGCGTTGAATGCCTTATCAAGATCACGACCTTCAAAGTCTGTCGAATCCCACCAAGTAACTACCAGTTGTTCATCGAGTGCATTCCCATAGGTGCGTTGCAGAATCTCGATCGTCTCTTTAACTGTTGTGATCATTTAATTACCTTCCTCTACACACTCACAGGGTTGATCAGGATTAAAGTCGCAGTAGTAGCAACCACCTTTTTCACCACAAGTGGTGCAGTAATACTCGAATTGAATCTCATCACAGCACCGCATTAATACTGTGTTGGAATCAATGTCTACTTTCCAATACTTACTTTCAGCAGTCATTTATTTTCTCCAATCACTTCATCGATCATCGTTGTACATGAGCCATAGCCCAACCAGTTGCCACCCTTGCCCACATAGCAGACATCACGAGTTGCATAAGTAAATAGCGATACCAAGATCAATGCAGGAACAATGATCAGCACTATCCAACCTCTAGTAGTTAAGTTTGTTGTATTCACGATCAAACACTCCTTTCCATAGCCATTTTGTATCTCCATGAGTTTATTTCTTTGTGCGTTTTAATTCTGTGGCAAGTTGAACACCTAATTACGCACTTTTTGATCTCTTTTTTAATTAGATCAAGAAGTATGTTGTTGTTAAGCGCATTCCCAATGTCAAACTTTTTACTGTGAGTATGGTCAAACTCCAAAGCCAACACATCGGTTTCACCACAATCAATGCAGGGGTGTTTAAGAAGGTAGTTAAATACAAACTCTCTTGCTTCTTTATTTCTATCCCTGTTTTGCATTCGTGAACGAATAGATACGCAAGGTTTACACGCGCTTTCGTATCCTTGATTACCGCTTTCAAACATTTTTTCTTGATAACTTTTTACTGACTTAATCTTTTTACAAGTTCCACATCTGCGTTTTCCTTGCGCCAAGAGATCAGATTTCTCTTTCATTCTTTTAGCACTTCCTTTGCGATGTACTGAGAAGCACTTCTTACATCTAGCCCTCAATCCGTATAGACCGCTTTTATGTTTATTGAAGCAATCTAACGACAACGGAATGAAGCACCCAATACATACTTTAGTTTTCTTTTTAGCCATTAAATCTCCTTCGGGCTGTACAAGCGACTAAGTGGAAGTGTTTTGTACTTTAGATCGTAGTGATTAGAAGGTGTCACGAAAGCAACAATAAATCGTGAACCAGTTGTTTCAACAATGATGCCTTTACGCAAGCGACCAAACCCTTGAACAAACACTTGATCGTTGATTACCGCGTTGAAAGGATTGTATTGACTCATGTTTGTTGAATGCACCATACGCTCATCACAGATCGCTATTAACTGATCTGCAACCGCAACGATCTTTGCTTCAAGATCGATGCGCTTCTTTGCGAGTTTGATAGTTTTCTCAATCTTGTCTGATGAATGACTACCGCAGATCACCGCATTCTCGCTATTCCACTTCAACGGCTGATCTGAATCTTTGCAACCTTCACGCCAAGCCCATGCCATAAAGATCGTGTCGAATTGCAGTTCACCACGAGTTGCAATCTCTGATGCAGGTGCAGAATTAGGAAATGTGTTTCCATTTACATCGAAGATTTCACACCATTGGTGATGAATGCCCTGCACAATGATTGAGTGACCTTTGTACTCAATCTCTTGATAGGTATTCGGTAACTGTTTGACCTCAATCACATGATCGAATCGTTTGTTACGAATCCATGTCGAGTAGTGCTTACTGCCTTGATAGTTGTTGTAGTACTTATCTTGAATCGCTACGAATCGATCTAAGAAGTAACTCATTTATGCCACCATGTCTCTCGCTTCGAGAACCTTCTCGATTAGTGATTGGAGAGTGCGTACATCAATAGTGCAAGCACCCATTAGTTTGTAATCTCCGTTTTCTTGACGGCGATTGCGAATCTCGAAATCGAGTTTGTCTGCACGATTTCCGATGATTGATCTAAGTGATTCTTTTACTGCATCAATAGATCGTTGAGCGTTTTCTCTTGCTATGCGCTCTAATTGCTCTTTGGCTTCTTGCTCTGCCTTGTATTGAGCCTCACGAGCCTTCTCTTCGGCTTCTTCTGTGACCCAACGAGTCTCAAGAGTCGCATACTCAGCAACGATGTCCTGCGCTCTTGCAATCCAGTAAATCTCGCCTTGTGTGCTACCAGCCCAATCAGAAGATTTGACCATGTAACCGACTGATCTACTTCCCTTTGGTGCATCAGTAAATTGTGCATCATCAGGATTATCTGATCGATACACCTTGTATTCGTACTTTTCTAGTGAGACTAACTCTGCGTTAGCGACTGATCGTCTACTAACCTTTGTCGGGTCTTTTTTATCTGCTGATGAATAATCCCATGAAGGAATAACGCCGTACTTAATACCGATTTTTAAGTCTACTGATTTCATTTATTTTCTCCTTAGTTGTAATTGTTGTAAGTGGTGTGGTGCGCCAGCCTTCCACAAGTAACGCACCACACCGAGTCACCTAGAGAGTGACAGTTAGTTGTTTACAAGACGGCGAGAGATCGCATACTTCACGATTGATTTCGCCATGTAAACAAGATCGAATGGATTACGAATTACAGAAGCGATCTCGCAATAGTGCGATTTTTGATCTGTAAGAGGTTCTACTGTCTCGCCACTTTCGGGAATGTAAGCGAACGCAGTAAGCACACCAGCACGAGCCATGCGCTTAATTGTGTCGTGATTGACCTTCTGATCGCCCGACCAATCTCCGTCAGTAATTGCGAAGAAGATACGAACAGGCTTTTCAGTTTCAGCAAGCAATTTAGTTGCATACTTAATTGCTTCATCTGCTGATGTACCGCCACCAACACCAGCATCACGAATCGTGTTAGTTACACGATCAGTTGCACGATAGAGAGTGTTAGCACGATCATTGAAAGTGATAACAGTTGTGTTTGCATTTACTCGATCAAGTGCCTTCTTAATTGCGTACATGGCTTTGTACGCACTAGAGGCTTTGTGTCCATTCATTGAACCTGAGTTGTCTAACAAGATTACGCATTCGATCTCAGTCGCATCTTCACGACCTTCATTCCATTGATCGAATACTGTATCGAGATCATCACCACGCAAGTAGCGATGTGCAGACAAGCGACCTTGTGATTCGTACTTATCCCATGCAGGGTCAAACGATGCTTTCAGTCTTTCTAATTCACGACCGAATGAAAGCGATGCTTGGAAAGTATTTGAATCAGGAGTTAGATCACGAAACTCATTTGACTCAGGCTCTTTTGAATTATTGGTAGCAAGAGAAGGTAAGCCACCGATCTGTCGCAAGATGTTATTAATTTCAGTTTCATTAGAATCAAGAACGTTTTCTAATAAATCTTCAATCAATGTGTTGATGAGATCACCAGCAGAATCACCAGCAGAATNACCAGCAGAATCAGAAGATTGATCTGAATCAGAATCTTGATCAGAATCTTCTNAATCTTCATCACCAAAGTCAATGTCGTTGATGTCAACATCGATCACAGGTTTTGATTTTAACTTTTCAGCCAGTTCCGCATCATCTTCTTTGTCTAGTTGTTGTGAGCGATCACGATCTTTTTCTTGCTTTCGTGGTGGAACAGGGCGTGAATCAGCAGAGGATTCCAAACCCTCTTGTGGTCGATCACCATGACCGAATGGGTCATTGATCTTCACACGAACTGTGCAACCACCTTCGCCAGTACCAGCAGGTTGCACAGACTCACCTTCGCCTGTACCTGTGCCTGTGCCTGTGCCGTCACCCTTTGGCAATAGATCATGGAATCGCGCAATTAATTCCTTTCCTTTTTCAGTATCAGCAGGGAAGAGAAGAGTGCGGTATTCATCTACTACTGCACACAATTCATCGATCTGATCTTGATGAGGATAGGCGTTACGAGATCGCGCTCTTAACTCCACAGGAAGGTATCTACGACCACGCAATAGCGGATAAGAGTTAGTGAATGACTCAGGCTTATCTACGAAGTGAATCAAGATCGTGGCAGTAAACCAGTCGATCGTTGACGGATACTTTGCAGTAAAGAGAGTTTCAATTCTCTGATCTTCAAGTGCGTTGAATGCCATGAAGTAATTGTTATCGCGTACATACTCGAAGAGTTCTGAACCTTCACGAGATGTGTACAAGATGTGACTGATCTCGTGAAGATCAAGACCCTTAACACCAGCGATTGATTTCGCATCGTTAAGTTCACCAATGACACGAGAGTTGAAAGTAACAGTTGATGCACCTGACCACGCAGGTGCTTGCATTGTTGAATGTTCCACATTAACAATTACCTTGCGGAAAGTGAATGCAGAATTAACACGACCGAAGAATTGTGTGAATCGTTCCAGTCGTTGCTTTGTCTCTTCTTCCTTGATCGCTTGTAATCGTAGTGACTCACGAGTTTCACCAAGTATGTCGAGTTCCCAATCTGCGATTGCTTCGTCATAGTTCATTGTTACTCCTATTCGTTTGCATGACGGACATTTACCACAGGCACACATTGTTATGCCTGTGCGTGTTCGGTTGTGATCGCATCAACATCAAGTCCAAGTTCTTCCTTGATGTTGTAAGCAGTACCTTCAAGAAGCATTTTGACCGCAGGGCGTTCCTCATCAGAGAAATTGTTTACGAATACATCGCAAGCAAACTCGAATGACAAACCCTTTGCTAACTTCTCGAATGTTTTTAAGATTCGTGGTGATACAGGTGTCTCGAAGATAGTTCCACGATCTGATGCGTGATCTTCTCTGCGAGATGTTGATCGCATTCCGTTTGCAAGTTCCAGTAAAGATGAAGATGTGATGATCTTCTTCTCAATCGCATTGTCGTAATCGAAACGCAATTTAACTTCGAAGCGATCTTTCCACGCCTCATTAAGTAACTGAGTGCCACGATAGTTTGGATTCTGATCTGCAACCACTAGAAGATCAGGGTGAGCCGTAATCACTTCGTTGTCATGTGACATGAGAGTAATTGAACGGCGATCATCAAGAAGGCTCATGAGGTATTGAGACAGATTCTTTGGTGCATTGTTGAGTTCGTTGATCAGTAGCAAGCCACCCTCACGCACAATCTTTGTGATCGCGCCGTCAACCCACTTTAGTTTGCTGTCAGCATCAGGGAACAAGCCACCGATTAATTGTGTGAAGTCGATCGCTGAGTTACAAGGAACAGCGAAGAAGTTCATGTGTCGTTTTGATGCGTATGCAAGTGCCGAAGTTGTTTTACCAGTTCCAGCATCGCCTTCGATCAAGATGTTCATGTTGTGTGTTTGCGCGAAGTCGTACATGGCATCTTCTGTAACGCCACCGCTAAAGGTGCGTGGTATGTAGTGTGATGTCTTTTCCAATGTAGGAATGAACAGGGATTTGTTTTCTGTAGTCATGTGATGTTCCGTCTCTCTAGGTTAGTTTGTTTGGTAGTCGGTTGTAACTGCATCAGGATTTTTAACGATGATCTGTGATGCAAGGTAAAGATCATCGAGTTGTGTTGTTAACTCTTGAAACTCGTTGAAGATGTCGCATTCGATCTGAATGAGAGAATCGAGTTTTTCTTGTACTGATTGAAGTACGCCAATAATCTGTAGTGGCGCATCATTATCGATCGCATTATCAATCGACACATTTACCATTGTGTGAAGTAATCCGAGTTCATCGAGATTAAATTGGCTCACTAGATACCCCGATTCTTTTGTGAGAGTTCATGAAACAGGTTTTCAAGTAATACGCCAATAACGCCAGCGATGATCGCAATTAGAAAGATCGTCATTTAGTCCTCATCTCTATTTATCCATGCACTTAGGAATAATCCGTCAACGGCGTTGATCGCCGTAATAGTTGTTGAGTTACGAAATTGCACACCAGCAGGTAATTCAATTTCGAGATCGTATTGCTCATCGTTAACCGCCTTGATTGCCTCTTGAGCAACGGCGATCATGAATGAGGGTATTGGTGGATAGCAATTAGATTGAAAGTGAATTGCTAATTGTTGTTCGAGATCAATAACAAACTCACCGCTTGCTAATTCCTCTGCGTGTAGTCGACCCATGTTATGAAACCGCCCTTCGTACATAGTTTTGATGTTTTGATGTTGTTGTTGAGTATTTGCAGTTAGGCATAAACCAACCGCTATTAGAATGCCAAGCGATCGGTGTGCCGTATGAGTACACGATGTAATCAGGTCGATCTAATTTAAGTTGGTGACCAAACTCTTGTGGGATTCTGCCGTAGGTGTAATCGTCAGAGTCGAATGAAGTAACAATTCCGTAGAGATTGTTACCTGTGAATGCAATTCGTGATGCGATCAGATCGCCAGCCTTTTGATTAGAGGTGCGTGTAGTTGTCATTTATTTATCTCCTTGTACATTTTTAAGTTAATTAATTTTGTTATTGCAGTTTGTTTGTGTTGATCGCAAACTGCGATTCCGTTCATAATTGTTTCCTGATTAGTTTTTAACAGATTAGGAAACACGCTATTGGTTTTTTCTTTAGAACAATAGTCGCAATAGAACCTCATTTATTTATCTCCCTTACATAGTCTGCAAATAAGTGCAGGTTGATCATCAAGTTTTACGAACCACAGATCGGTTGAAGGTTGTACGCAGATCGCGCACTTAAGAGTGATCGTCATTTATGCCCCACTTCTTGATTGAAGATCGAATAAGAAACTTTCGTTGCGTTCATAAGTTTGTTCTACAGCGCACTTATGTCCATACGAAATAGTTATGTAGTTCCCACTTTTAGTTGAAACTGTTTTTGGGTCTGCCAAATACCAGTTGCCCTTTTTAGACTGACACCATACGAGATTGTGTTTATTGCATCGATTACAGGTTGCAGTCATTTACTTAACCACCTTTACGATGTCGAGTTGTTTGATGAAGTCGAGTGTGTAGTTATCTGACTTTGTTGAGTAGAAGCGAGTTCCGTCATTTAGTAGTAGATCAATAGCGATCTCAGTAATACGACCACGAGCAACGATGTTGCCCTTTGCATCAATGAATGTTTGTTGTTTCATTTTTTATTCCGTTTCCTTTTGTAGTTACTAGTGGAATTGAATACATCGAGTTATGTATTCATAGCGATCGATCATCAAGACAATTCGCTGATTGTTTATGATGATCGATCACTATTAACACATAAGCAGAAGTGCTGATCGTTTTTGTTGTAACTAGTTTCAATGTGCAATCGGTTGGATTGATTACCACCTGCACTCACTAGTAGAGACATTCCGTCACTAATTACATGACGATCTCCACACTTCGTTCCCTAAGCCCGACTGCTGTTCACAATCAGTTTCCTGATCGTTGATTCACATTTATTTTGTAGTGCGCTCTGCTCGTTTATTTATTGTGATCGCTCGTTACTAGTCGAATGGATTTCGATTTAGTAAGTCATCGCGTAAATAAAGTCATCGCATTAGATTCTTATCGTGCGTTACTTTTTTTATGTGAATGTAACTCAATAGTTATTTCATACTTACATCGCATGGCTTTGTAATCACTCGTTAAATTGTTGAAAGACAATTACAAGATCAGAAATAGCATTGAATCGCAGTTTCTTAGTCACTATGAATAATAAATAAATAAATTGATCGTCACGCAAGTACTGTCCACTAAGGGAAATCTTTCGCAGGTTGCTACACCGATGTTTATTTATTATTAAATTATTGTTAAAGCCTGTTGCCAGTTTTAACGATTCGCTTTTTTCACTTTGAATGATTCGCTGATCTGCCCCTAGAGGATTCTGAGATCGGCGGTCACACATCGAGTGCGCTACTGAGAGAATTAAAGCACATCTGTCCGACAAGTTGGTACAACCTAATAAGAGAGGTAAAGCGCGAGTTCGATCAAGAAACCGCACCTCACAGGCTAGGCGTAGAGACACGATCGCCCCATGAATAGGGTTCTTATTCCAGTATTGGGGGTAAAGCCCTGAGAGAGCCCATAGAAGGCGAATTAGAGGGATTGAGCGTGAGATCGCCTGATCGAGATTGAGCGTGAGATGTGTCGTGGGTCACATTGTTTTTAACATCGATCTCGACTGTCTAGCCGTAACCGAGTTAGTCCGAAGTAACTCACCAAGATCGCTAGTGCCAAGTAACTCGCAAGGCGGAAGTTGAAAGTTCAATTAGTTACAGCAGGGATTCGGCGCAGGGATTTTTTTCCAGTAATGACAGAGAGATCAATTAACACAATTAATGCCAAGAGAGAGTAAGTGTTATGGAAGGGAGATAGATGTGTATCCAGTATCAGAGTTACTAAGTGATCAATCAATAGCCAACGTAGCAACATGGCTGATTGAGTACGACAACGTTGTACAACGTAACAACAGCAACAAGTAAATAGATGTAGTCACGTTGCTATCTACCAACAGGTGAACGCACCAATGAATGCCAATACCAATAGGCAGTTGGAATCGATAGCAACGTGATCACATCGCTATTACCTGATCACATCTTGCAAAGATGACTGACAGGTTGGTGGTATGCACACAGACAATCGTGATCAAAGTGCAGTAGCCGAAATGATTACGTCACCAAAATTGTCACCACATCGTTGGTACAACCTGATAACAAAGCGTGTGTTAACAACATCGCACCTGATTAGTAGTCAGGTGATTAAGTAAACATCAAAAATAATTAGTACCCCCACCCTTAAGTCACGATCGCACGCAGAGCAGCCAGGTGAGAGCCATGATTGAGGGGTTTAGGCTGAGGCAGTAGCCAAAATAAGCCACAATAACTACATGACTATGGATCCAGAAAGCCTTAACGCTGCTCACGATACCGAGCGAAAGTTCCTCGAAGACCTTGGGTCTGTAGGGATTGCCCCCAAAGAGGTCAAATTGGCTCACGGAGGCGCTAAAAAGAACGCTGTAGAGGGCCATATGTTTATGGCTATGTTGACTCGTCAAAATGCGCAAAAGCATAATGACGTTTTAGTCGATCACGCAGCCCATCTTGCAGAACGGGGTGTTGTGGTAACCACCGCATCCTACGGTTGTGGGCATTCTATTGTAAACAATTTATACAGAACCCCATTTGGTGTAGGCGACCATAGCCATTACGATTACAAATCTTCCCGTTGCCCCGCGTGTAGAGTAAGTTAATATTTTTTTCTCAGTAACAACCCAAGGCAGTAGCCGAAATACCTGCTAGGCTGCCCAAATGAAGCAATTTGACGTCCTAGAGACCCTTGCCACCGTGCCTGATTACCACCAAGGCCAGAGTGCACAATTTCGCTGCTACACCAATGACTTCATTTCTTACCACTTGCAACAGGGAATTGTCTGGGAACCGCATCTGCATCGCCTTTTTGAGGAAAATATCGCCCAAAATCACGTAGTTTTGGATATTGGAGCCAATATTGGCACTCATAGCGTCAAAATGGCCAAATTATCGGCCAGATTGCTCGCTTTTGAGCCTTTTAGACAGTCATATAGCCTTCTTAAGGAAAATTTACGAATTAACGGCTGTTCGAACGCAATTGCCTATGAGTACGCTCTCTCTGACTCAAATTACATTACAGAGTACAAATCAGTGGAAAATGTCAATATTGGCGGCTCAATGCTCCAAAATGACCATTTGGCACCTAATACAGAGAGCATCGACGCTATTACCCTTGATTCTCTCTATTTAAACCAGGTTGACTTCATAAAAATTGATGTCGAGGGGTATGAGGCCAAGGTGATCTTGGGCGCGGTAGAGACAATCAAGCACCACAAGCCAACAATTGTTTTGGAGTGCTGGGACAACTACCCTAATGTTTCATTAGCACACACATTGGAAGAGCACGCTTTCTTACTCTCCCTAGATTACACAGTCAAGCAAGTCAGTAATTGTGACTGGTTATTTAGCCCCAACGAATAGAGAGCATCAGACACACTGCGTTTATGGATAAAGACCGTTTAGCCAGATGGACTTGTGAAATATGCGGCAAAGTCTTTGTAGTACCTGACTTAGCCAGAATGTGTGAAGATAAGCATTTAGAATAACTTTATGGCCGCTGAAGATAATCTTTCAATATCGCAACTAGAAGCGTTGCTTGCTAAATCTCAGGCTGAAAGAAAACAAAGAAGCGCAGTTCGTAAAGCAAGTCGCAAAGCGGAATTATCTATTACGCCATCTAATTGGACAAAAGAACACCACGAAGACACAGGTGTGACATACCATGTGCACGGTCCTAGCGGAGTAAAGGTTTGGAATACCTACAGGACTGTTGCTCACAAGTGGGAGATATTGGGAGAAGGCTCAGGCGTTCACGGCGAAATCTTTAGAACTGCGCAAGAAGCAAAGCACCGTGTTGAGACTAACCATCAGGAGAGACAAGAACGACAGGCACGTGAGTAATCTTTCTTCTGAGCAATTCAAGGGACATCTTTCATTTGATAGATGGCACGGTAAGGCTTTTCGCATTGCACAGACCCCAGAAGGGGCGGCTCACTCGGTAACAGGTGAGAAACTGCCTAATGATCCAGATCGATGGTCTATAGTTACTCCTGAGAATGGAGAAGCCTTCCACTGGCCCGAAGCCCGTAAAGACCTGCAGATAGTGGCCAAACAACGGTGGAACAAGATTCAAAAAGATCCAGGGTCACAATACAAGATGGACCAGATTCGCCGCTCTATTGTTAAGGGTACCTCCCCTAAGTAAAAAATTTTTTACAATACAAAGCAAGGCAGTAGCCCATACACTTATCACTATTATTAAGCACCAACTATAAGGAGATACCAATGGCAGCAAACCCTTTTAAAGGATACTACGATAAAAACGGTAAGTTTACATTGGGCGGCGCCTATACCCATGAACCTGGTAATCCTCTTCGAAGAAAAGTAGGTTACGACGAAGACGATATGAAAATTGGTCTTAGCGATCAGACTCGCTTCGTGGATGATCCGCGTCACATGGCGAATGAAGATGAGTACCTGTCAAGACACCCTATCGGTAACCCAGGTAAAGCAATTTTCCATCCTGGAGTGGCGGGCTTTTACGATCATTTAACAAATGATCATGGAGGACATCGCACAGCACTTGATGTTCGCGGAGACATTCGTCACGGACTAACCGTTTTAAGACAAGCACATCCCAACGGAGTTCCTGGTGGACATACTTTTCAAGAGGCAGAAAGCGTTGGATACGCTGCTCGCTCTCACTTCTACATACAACGCCAACACGAAGCAGAAAAAAATTCACCTGCAGGACAACGTAGGGCTGCAATGGAAGCACAGGCTAATAAGAAGTACGACATGTGGGGACAGGAAGAATCACCAAAGCCCGCACCCGCACCTGCAGTAGTAACTTCAAGTAAAAAGACTCGGACAAAGACAAAGTTGCCAAATGACACACTTCGTGCAGGCGTGACCGAAATGGTAAAACGAGTTCTTCCAACACGTAAGAAGTAATCTCACGCGAGGTGAACTATGAGCGCCCCTAAAGATTTAGGTAAAGCAATCAAGGCTGGTTATATGCCTATGTTCATGACTGGACCCGAAATAAAAGAACACTTTGCTCCGTATGAAAAAGATAAACAAAC
>JGI12421J11937_10000559_pt1 | contig 14589 bp, 11 predicted proteins | sample LakErihyJuly2011_2_FD_11937 | JGI IMG/M metagenome (IMG submission 11937)
ACAATTTAAACAATAAATACAACTTTTAGCATAATAATGTATAGCTTATAAAAAAAAGTTTGTCAAGAAAATAATGTTAATTATTAAAAATAAGTTGAAAAATAAAATTAGGTGGTTATATAAATGTTTGAGAGAAATTTTTTATAAAAAAATGGAACCAATTAATGTAATAATTGCTTGTCTTGGTGTTGCTGCTGCCGTGGTATTGTTCGCTACAGTATGCAAATATATTTGTAGCTTGTCAGCCAATATATCCCAAAACGAAAGAGGTGAGGATAAAAAAAATCCTGTGGAGGCTGGCCAAATAGCCTCACAAACCCAGTTACACAAGGGGCAAGGATATCAAAATAATGCCGTTAAAGATTCGGCAGGTATATCGGGGTTTAAATTACCAGTTAATGAAACTAGGTTGCAGAGTCCGCCTGAGTTTATAGTGCTTCACAATAAAAATGCAAAACAAGAGGAAGAACAAACCGCAGTGACAAAAACAAAAACGCTAAAAAAAACAATACAATAATATTTTTTACAAATAACTATGAGCGATTATTATTCGGTTTTGGGGGTTAGCAAGGGGGCAAGTAGCGAGGAAATTAAAAAGGCATATCGCAAACTTGCAATGCAATACCACCCCGATAAAAACCCAAACGACAAAGCCGCCGAGGCAAAATTTAAGGAAATTAACGATGCCTATCAGGTTTTGGGTGATGAGGCCAAAAAGCAAAAATACGACCAATACGGCCACTCGGCGTATACAGGCTCTGGCGGAGGGCATTCGCAAGGCGGAGGGGGCGGAGGGTTTGACTTTGATTTTAACGATATTTTTGGCAGCTTTTTTGGCGGAAGCAACACAGGAGGCTCCAGAAGACGAAGCTCCAATCCGTTTGAAACCCAGCAGGAAAGCTCTCACGATGGGGATGATTTGCGGTATAATTTGGAAATTACTCTTAAAGACGCTTTTGATGGACTTAAAAAAACAATATCTTACACAAGCATTATAAAATGCGGTGATTGTAACGGGCTTGGCGGAAAGGATGTAAAAACCTGCCAGCATTGTAATGGCTCTGGGCGAACTAGGGTGCAAAAAGGGTTTTTTATTGTGGAGCAAACTTGCTTTCATTGCGGTGGCACGGGGAAGAAAATTCAAAATGTTTGCAAAACCTGCTCTGGTTCTGGTGCTATAAAAGGCAAGCGAGATGTTGAGGTTAATATTCCGCGTGGGGTTGAAAACGAGTCTCGCATTAAAATGCCCGGATATGGCGAATATCCCGGTGGCGGCGGAAAATACGGCGATTTATATGTTGTTGTGCAAATAAAACCTCACGATTTTTTTGTGCGTGAGGGGGCAAATTTGTTTTGCAAGGTTCCTGTAAAATTTACAACGTCAATTTTGGGGGGCGAAATTATTGTTCCTACAATTGCTGGGGCTTCGGTTGCCGTTAAGGTGCCGGAGGGCAGCCAACAAGGCCAAAGGCTAAAACTTGCCNGCAAGGGTATGCCGTCTCGCAATGGCCTCTTTGGCGATATGATTATTGAGCTAAACATTGAAATGCCAACAAATTTAAGTAAAGACCAAAAGGACATTTTGCAAAAGCTTGATGGCGATATAGGACAAAATTCTAATCCAAAAGTAAAAATTTTTGCCGATAAAATAAAATCAATGTTTAGCGGGCAGTAATGAGTGGTGAAATGAAAGTTTTTGTTATCTGCGGGGAGGTCTCGGGCGATGGGCTTGCATTTGATGTTTTAAATTATGCAAGGCATACACTGGGGATAAACTTTACGCTTTATGGTCTTGGGGGCGAAAAGCTAAAAAGCCTTGGGTTGCAAAGCCTTTTTGATATAAACCAGCTTTCAGTTTTGGGTTTTGTGGATGTTATTAAAAACATTTCTAAATTTAAAAAATTAATTGAAAATACCTCTCAGCAAATTGCAAATTTGCAGCCAGATATTGTGCTAAGCGTGGACTCCGGCGGTTTTTGTTTTAGAGTATGTGCCCTTGCAAAACAAAAATTGGGCGAGGCAGCTTGTAAAACAAAATTCTACCACTATGTTGCCCCAGCCGTTTGGGCCTACGGCAGCGAGCGTGGGCAAAAACTTGCCAAAATTTACGATAAAATATTTTGCCTTTTTAACTTTGAGCCGCCATATTTTACAAAATATGGGCTGGAGGCAATTTGCGTGCAAAATCCTTACTTTATAACTCACACTTATAGCGAAAACGAAATTAACACATTTAAAAAAAATTATGGCATTACAAAGCCAATTGTTTGTATAACTCTTGGCAGCCGCAGGGCCGAGGTGGAACGCCACATTGCCGTTATACAAAAACTTTTGCAGCAAAATTACAATGTTTTTGAAAATTACAACATCATTTTTTTATGCACCCCTCAGTTTTACGGATTAATTAAATCTAGTTTTAGCTTTTTGCCATCTGCCCTTATTTTAACTGCCACTGAGGAGAAAAACATTGCAATAAAATTAAGTAGCTTTGCACTTGCAAAATCTGGCACAAATGTTATGCAATTTTTGTGCAATAACATAAAAACCCTCGTTTTTTATAAAATGAGCTGGATAAACTACACCATTGGCAAAACTTTTATTAAGGCAAAATTTGCCAATATTGCAAACATTGTTGCCAATAAAATGCTCGTGCCGGAGTTTGTTCAAGGCAAATGCAAGCCAAAACTTATTGCCACAGCTTTTAGGCAAATGCAAAACGGAGTCTTTGATGAAAACTTTGCTAAGGCCCTCTTGCTTATCAAAAATCTTGAGGAAATTGATGTTGACAACAGCAAGCCAACCGCAAATTCTACTGTAAATTCTACCGCAAGGCAAACCATCTGCAAGCATATCTTTGGTGTTTGATAACCACCATTCTATCCTTATTTTGCAGGCATTTTTTATCTGGCAATGTTATTTAAGATTCAAAATTTTGCGTTGTTAGTATCATTTTTTGCCTTTTAAGTAAAAAAATTTCGCTCGCGATCCTTATATAAGGCGGCGGCTACGTCGCTCAGAGGGGCGAGGGCGAGCGAAAAACGACATAAAGTAAGAAGCGGCGATAGATAAAAAGTTGTCATTTTACAAACCCTAGTTTTATTTGGTTTCAGCTGGGTTATGCAAGAGGTCTATTGTTAAAAAGATACTGACTTTCGTTAGAATGGCATGACTTGGGGGGCGGTTCCCTTTCCCGCAAGGGGCGAGGGATAATATTGTATTTTTAATATGGATTCCCGCCTTCGCGGGAATGACAAAAAATGGTTGGATCTCAACAAAAGGAGCTAAATGAAAAAATATCTTTTTGCATATTATTACCAAATTATTTTGCAAAAAAATCTTGTAATTACAAAACGGTTAAGCTATAAAATAAGTATTGATGCACGAAAAAATTAGTTTATTTAGTAATTATTTGATAATTTTTTATGAATTTCAGAAGCGAAAGCGACTCAATGGGCGAAATAAAAGTTGATGCAAACAAGTATTACGGGGCACAAACGCAGCGCAGCGTGCAAAACTTTCCTATTTGCAACAACAATGCAGGGCACAAAATGCCAAAGGAAGTTGTTGAGGCAATGCTTTTTGTTAAAAAAGCGGCGGCCCTTGCAAGCAAAAATTTGATGCAAAAAGATCCTGCCTCTACCGAGTTTAAAAAATTCTCTCCCGAAATTGCCGACAAAATTGTTGATGCCGTTGATACAATTTTAGGGCTAAAAGACGAAGCACAAATTCGCAAAATAAATAACATACCCGCATGGCAGGGCGTTTTTGACTGGTTTTACGAAACAAACTTTCCGCTTGTTGTGTGGCAAACTGGGTCTGGAACTCAAACAAATATGAATGTTAACGAAGTTATTGCCTCCGTAGCCAACGAAAAAGTTAGCGGGCAAAAAGGCGGTAAAACCCCAATTCACCCTAACGACCATGTAAATTTGGGGCAAAGTTCTAACGACACCTTCCCCACCGCAATGAATGTTGCAACGGTGCTGTTAACTTACAAAAAGCTATTGCCAACACTTATTCGCTTTAACAACGAGCTTGCAAAAAAGGAGGTTCAATTTGCACAAATTGTAAAAATAGGCAGGACTCACACGCAGGACGCAACTCCGGTTACTCTCGGGCAGGAATTTTCAGGCTACAAGGCACAAATTTCAAGTGCTTGTGCTAATATTTCTCGCGGTCTTATTGGGGTGCATATTTTAGCACAAGGCGGCACGGCCGTTGGCACGGGGCTAAATAGCCATCCTGATTTTAGCGAAACATTTGCAAAAACTATCAGCGAAGTTGTTAGTTTTGACGTAATGTATAAAACCCTTGGCGAAATTGAAATGGCCAGAGTGCTTGCAAGCGATGGCTTTATGAAAGTTAAAAATTCTGCAATTATTAGCTGTGGAATGGCTGACTTTGGTGGTAGTATTGGTTTTTACTCGCACAAAAGCAAGGGCAAATTTATGGCAATGGCAACAAGTGACGAGCTGGTGGAATTTCACGGCTCGCTTAACACTTTGGCGGTTAGCGTGATGAAAATTGCAAACGACATTCGCTTTTTGGCAAGCGGCCCACGCAGCGGCCTTGGGGAGCTTACCCTGCCCGAAAACGAGCCGGGTAGCTCCATTATGCCCGGAAAGGTTAACCCTACTCAATGTGAGGCATTAACAATGCTTGCCTGTCAAGTTATTGGCAATAATGTTGCGGTAACAACTGGCGGAATGCAGGGGCATTTTGAGCTAAATGTTTTTAGACCAATGATTATTCGCAATGTGGTTGAGTCCATCAATTTGCTAAGCGATGGAATCAATAGTTTTGTTGACAACTGCCTTGTGGGAATTGAGGCAAACGAGGCGCGCATAAAGCAACTAGTGGAGCAGTCGCTTATGCTTGTAACCGCGCTAAACCCTTTTGTTGGCTACGATAATGCCGCAAAAATTGCAAAAAACGCCCACAAAAAAGGCACCACACTGCGTGAGTCCGCCACTGAACTTGGCTTCATCACCCCCGCAGGCGGCGAAGGCAAAATTAAGGAAAGCGAGTGGGAAACAATTATGGATCCAAGAAAGATGGTATAATATACCTAACGATTAAAAACAAAAAACACAAATTAAATTTATATGTTAAAAGGGGCGGTTGTTTTGTGTTTGCTATTTTTTGCCTTTAAGCCCTGCCTTGCTGGGCAAGGGCTTGAGGTTTTGAGCGAGCAGGTTGTTGTGGATTCTGCACTGATGCACTATCCCAAAATTTACGCAAGTGAGGAGGGAGTTAGGGGCGCTGAAAGCAGGCTTTTGCAGGCACAGGGTAATTTTGATAGCAAGCTTGAAAGCAAGTATAACGAGTTCACTTCGGGGTATTATCAGGGCAATGGATACAGCCAAACGCAGGTTACAAAGCCGCTGCCTTTTGCAAATGCTAAGGTTTATGGGGGGTATTCTTCTAGCTTAAATGCAGGGCAGGACCCAGAGCGTTTGTCCTACAATAACACAAAAAGTGGGGGGCGGAGCATTTTGGGCTTTGAGCTTTCGCTTTTGCGGGGGTTTTTGGCTAACGAGCAAAATACTCAGGTAAAAACTGCAAGGCTTGATGTTAAAATTAGCAATTTAGCGAATACTTTGCTGCAAAAACAGGTAATTGTTGATGCAAAAAAAGCATTTTGGCGATTTGTCTACACCACAAAAATTTTGCATGCCTACGAGGACTTGCTAGATATTGCAATCAAGCGAAATGAGGCTCTTGCAAAACAGGTGGAAGCTGGCGATAAGGCCGAAATTGTTTTAAGCGAAAATAAACGCGCCGTTTTGCGTAGGCAAAGCCAGCTTGAAACCGCCCGCCGCGATTGGCTAAATGCCGCGGTTTCGCTTTCAATGTATCTGCGAAATTCATTGGGCGAAATGCACCAAACAAGCGAAATAACCTCCGCCAAGCTTGAATACACCGAAACACAAATTACTCCGCCGCCTGACCATTTGGAGCAGATAAAAACTGCAACCGAGCGGCGAATTGATGTAAGAATTAGCCAAATTTTTGTTGAGCAAACTATTTTGGAAACAAAACTCGCAAAAAACGAAATTCTACCCACAATTGATATGGGTTTTGAAACCTCGCAGGACTACGGCAACGGCACCCAAACCAAAGACCAACGCCTAGATAAAGTAAAGCTAAGCGTTTCAATACCCATTGAAAACAAAAAACAACAAGGAAAATACAAAAAAGCCGAAGCAGAAAGCAAAAAAACCGGCTACAATTTAAAACTTTTGCAAAACGAAATTACAAACGAAATTGCCAAACTTTACAACAAATTGCAGGAATATTACACAATTACAAAAAACTCTGCCGAGGAAGTTGAAATTGTAAAACGCCTCGCACAGGCCGAACAGGTGCGTTTTTACAATGGCGATAGCGATTTTTTTATGCTCAATGCCCGTGAAAACGATGTTGTTTTAACGCAGGAACACCTCTTCAAATCTCGCCTTGCAATGATGGAACACCACCTAGACTACACCTTTGCCACCAACGACACCATCCTGTGGGATTAGCCTTAAAAACATTAAATTTGTAAAAAATATCGTAAAAAGCTAGACAATGAAAATAATGCGTATAGAATGGGTGGGATAGTGTTCGGTGGATCTATGACTATATTTAATTATAAAAAAGCGGTTAATGAGGGTATGCGAACTGCAATTAAGCAAATAATTACGCAGGTTTGCAAGCGGGGCATTGGCAAGGGGCAAATTTATTTAAAATTTAAAATTAACGAAACCCATCTGCAGCAAATACCAAGATTAATACCCGATTATGCGGTTTTTTTTACTCTTGACCTCTCGCAGGATGCCTTTAAAAACTTGCAAGTTNCNGAGGATTGTTTTATAATAGAAATTCCCTGCTCGCTTGAAGAAATTTCCGAGCTTGCAACTTTTGTAAAAATTGAAGTTGCCTTTAAAAGTGTTGTGCATTTAATTGATGTTGAACAAAATGTTTCAATTGAAATTGAGGAGGACGACGAAGAGCTGGAAAGATCTAGCATTAAGCAATATCATGTAAGTTAACTTTATGATATTAGTAACACAAATTTTAACAAAAATATTTTCAAGCAATGTTTTGTTTAATAGACGAAACTTTTCCAAAACAAACTTTACTTTGCTTATAAATATTTTTGCAATTTGCTTTATTGGCTTTGCCGAAATATACTCTGCAACGCATAAGGACGGCAGCGATATGTTTGTAAAACAAATATTTTTGTTCTGCATTGCCTCGGTTTTTATTTTTACTGTTTTGCCGGCAGTTAGCTTAAAATTTATAATCAAAAATTCGTATCTTGCTTATTTTGTTGCAATTTTGCTACTTTTGGCAATTTTTGTAATTGGAGATGTATCCATGGGTGCAAGAAGATGGATAAACCTATTTGGTTTTAGGCTGCAGCCCTCCGAAATTATAAAAACATTTATAATTTTGGCCGTTGCACGATATTTACATTTTACTCAAATAGACGACATTGGCCGATTGCTAACCTATCCCGCCGTATTGGCAATGATTTTTATCCCCGCGGGGCTAATTATTTTACAGCCCGACCTTGGAACCGCTATAATTATTATTTTAATTGGTATGGGAATGATCTTTGTTTCCGGCATAAAATATTTATATGTTTCCATTGCCGCCATTTTGGCACTTTGCATAATGCCAATTGCATGGATGAATATGCACGATTATCAAAAGCAGCGTGTGCAAGTTTTTATTGACCCCTCGCTTGACCCACTAGGCTCTGGCTATAATATTACACAATCTAAAATTGCAATTGGCTCTGGTGGGTTTTCGGGCAATGGCTATTTGGAAGGAAAGCAAAGCCAGCTAAATTTTTTGCCCGAGAATCACACCGATTTTATTTTCACCCACTTTTGCGAGGAATTTGGCTTTGTGGGGGCAATTACGCTACTTGTTTTATATAGCTTTTTATTTTTTCAAATACTAACAATCGCCATTTCTGCCGAGAGCCATTTTGTGCGTCTTGCCACGGCAGGCATTATGCTAAACATTTTTCTACACATTTTTATTAACATAGGAATGACAATTGGTCTACTGCCCGTTGTGGGTGTACCATTGCCGTTTATGTCCTACGGGGGAACATTTTTGCTATCAAATTTGTTAAACATTGGGCTGCTAATGAATTTTTCAACAAATAGATTAATCTCCCTACCTACCGCAGCAAGATTATTACACCGAAAATAATGATTTTACAAGTTTTTCAGTCCATTGCAAACATTTCGCTCATAAAGCATCACTTTTTGCAAATTACAACATTTATCACAGCAATTACCTCAATTTTTTTGTATTTTTTTGTTGAAAAATGCAATATATTGTTGGAGGGGAATATTCAAAAAAATCCGCCAAAAATTTTAACGCACTATCAAAAATTTGCCATTCATAAAAAATCTATCAAAAACCTAAAAAGATTTTTCCCGCCGCTTTTTGCAGCTTTGAGTGTGGCATTTGTAATGTGCCTTTTGTCGCCATCGCTTTTTAAGTTTTTAAAATATCTTGAAATTATAACCATCATCACCATTGTTGCCTTTGTGTTTCATCGTAGAGTTGGCAAGCGAAGGCTGGTTTTTGTTGTTGCAATTTTGCAAAGCATTTTTTTTGCCGTTTTAACAAGCGCATTTATATCATCTCGTTTAAATTATTTATCGCAGGCTGACTTTTCTACAATTGACACATTTTATCATCTGCTTGAAAAAAGCATTTTTAATTTGCAAAATTCCTCCATAAATTTTTACAATGTAACAATATTTTTTTTGCCATTAATTTTTTTAGTGGCGGTTTGCGGCTTTACCCCATTTAACAATTTTATTTCACGGCTTTTTAAAAAGTTATCTCCCGCTGAAAAAATATTGTTTATTGGAACCATCCTCAATTTTGCGCAGTTTTCTATCATTAAAATTTACTCTCAAACCGATACAATAAAATACTTTGCATTGTTTTATTTGTGTATAAATTCGCTAAAACTTGTTTTTGCACGAAAAGTGGACGAAATTATTTTTAATCTTATAACATTTGTAATGTGTATTTTTTTGTTGCTAATATCCATCAACTCGCTTTCAACAAATTATGCTTCTTTACTAATGTTTGCGGTGTTTATGTTTTGTTTTGCGCTAATTATTTGCTACGAATGGCTATATTACGACACCGGCTTTTCGGGCAAGCCCCTTGTAATTGCAAGCAATGTTGTAAAACTTAGCCTTTACAATAAATATGCCTTTAAGGGATTGTTGTTAATGCTTCTTTCGCTGCAAATTATTTCAACTCCAATATCTATCTCGTTTTTTCCGTTTATTTTTTTGCAGCTTACATTTTCCAGTATGTTGCTTTCGTATTTGCTAATTTTTGCAATTTTTTGCCTACTTGGATTTAGCTTGGTTCGCTTGCTTTATCCCTTTTATATTTGCGTTAAATATGCAACAAAAATTTTGCCAATTAAAAAAACTTTGCGGGCAAAAACTCCGCTTGAAAGTATGTTTTTAAAAACAAATAACATATTAATCGTTGTAATTTTGTTTTTGCTAATTAGTGCATTTTTTATTAATTTTAGCTATATTTTTATCTATACCGAATTTCATATGCTAGATAGCCTGCTTTACACATTTTTTGCAACAACTCTTGGTTTTACAATTTACAATAGCAAATTTTATGTTTTTACACTGCGATTTTCCAAAAACTTTAATCGCAAAAAATTGCTTTATGCAAAGTATTTTCAAGGAAGAGCAAAAAATTTATTTCACAGCTTTAACAACAAAACAAATCAATTATTTGAGGCTCTTTGTTTGATGGCTCAGCAAAACTACAAAAAATGTGAGGCATATTTTAATATTAAAAAATAAATTTTATGATGTTGAGGTCTCAAACCATTTTGCGATATTTTTTCTTTCACAATTTAAAAATATTTTGGACGGTGTTTTTTGTAATGTCGGTTTTTTTCTCTCTTTCGGTTGTAATTGCGGCTTCGGGGCTGGTTTTAAAATATCAAATTGGTTATGGCTATGTTGCCCGCTACATTTTTTTGTTAATGATTAAGGATATTGACCGCCTAATACCCTTTGCCAGCTTTATTGCCTGCTGGATATTTCTCTCCTCAATTCGCGCGCAAGTTGCCGTGCTAAATAATTTTGGCATAAGTAACTTTAACTTAACAAAACTTTTGGTTGTATGTTATGTTCCAGTATTTTTGGTATTATTTTCGCTTTCGTTTTATATTCGTCCAGCTTCAAAAAAGTGGATTGCAAATTTAACTCACGAAATACAAAAAGCCTCCATTGTAAAGCTAATTAGGGAAAAAGAGGTTATAAGCGACAAAAACTTTGATATCTACATAGAAAAAGTTAACAAGCAAACAATGCAAATGCAGGATGTTATTATCAGGCTTCACAACCCTTGCGAAACCACTTTTGTTACGGCAAAGGAGGGATATATTGAGGAGGACTCTGTAAAAAAAAATCTTTATTTGGTTTTGCAAAATTCGCGGGTTTTGTCGTGGGGGGACCGGCAAAATTGCATCGCAAAAAATAACGAAAAAATGTTTTTGCTAAATAGTGTGGAATGGCTAAGTTTGTATAAGTTTGAAATAATTTCACGCAATTTAATAGTAAATTTGGTGCTAAGCACACAAAGTGGCAAGACGGCAGATAATATTAAAACTCAGCCAACTTCCTACATTATTAAGCAATTTTTGTTTGAAAAATACGGCTTTACGGTTTCAAAAGAATTTTTTTATAGGTTAGTCTCACCATTTTTTTTGTTTGCCTTTGTGCTTCTGTTGGCATCATTTTTGTTGCCAAAAAGTTATGGAAGGCAGCAAAGTGTTATCTCGGTTTCGTTTTTGTTTTTTATGGCAATGTTTGTTTATGTTGTTATGTCGTATCTTGTAATTTCGGAAAACTTCATCGCCTTCTTCAAAACTCTCTCCATTCCCATCCTCAACCTTGCCCTAATTTACGCCTACTGCATCAAAAAAATCCATCGGCAGTAAGTTTTTGCTGGCATTTATTTAGGCGTTTTCTAATAAATATCAAGTTAAAATATTATTTAAAAAGTCTAAAAAGATATTGGATGGGTTTTGAGTGAAGGGTTGGATTTTTCAAGGGTTGTAGATATATCTTGACTAACAACCATCATTAATGTGTTTGGCTGCATCTCACTTGGTGTTAAATGGGGAAATAAAAACTGAACAAAATTATGTTGCTCAATGTTAAGGTCGTTATTTTTAAATAGATTTACATCAAACTTAAAATTACCTCCAAAGGCAAAATTAATTTTATCGCTTGGTTGTATTGTGGTTATTTGTTCTAAAAAATTATGAATTGTTATCTTTCCATTTAAAAACTGTATGTATCTTTCAAAAAACTGCTTGTCCGTTAATGTTGTTTTATTGTTAATTTTTTTGCCATTGTTTTAAAACTCTATATATTCGTGCCATTGCTTCATAAAAATGCTTGATAATTAGTGTAAGATATATTACAAAAAAATATAAACAGCAAGAAACTTTTAAAAAAACTTGAAAAATAAAATAATGGGTTATAAGATTTTTTTGTAAATTATTGATATTTTTAAAAAAGCGATGAGTATTTTAGTGCCGTTTTTTATTGTGTTTCCGTGTATTTTAACCGCGGTTTTTGTGTGCATTTTTTTGGGTTCGGTAAATGCAAAAAAAGCATCCTACATTACAACGGGCGGGGTGTTAGTTGCACTTGGGGCCTCATGCGTAAATTTTTACTACACAGTTTTTGGGCAAACAAAGCAGTTTTTTCACTTTTTTGACTGGATAAACTTTTTTGGCGGCTACACATCCTCTTGGGCCTTTTACAGCGATTCCATCACCGCCTCAATGCTTATTGTTGTTACATTTGTTTCCTCCTTGGTTCATTTGTATTCCATTGGATATATGAGCCACGACCCACACCGCCAGCGTTTTATGGCATACCTTTCGCTCTTTACATTTTTTATGATTGTGCTTGTTACCTCTGCCGATTTTCTACAACTTTTTGTTGGGTGGGAGGGGGTTGGGGTAAGTTCATACCTTTTAATTGGCTTTTGGTTTAAAAAAGATAGTGCAAACAACGCCGCAATGAAGGCATTTATTACAAACAGAGTGGGAGATTTTGCTTTAATTGTTGGTTTGTGCGGTATTTATCATTTATTTGGCACGCTAAATTATCGCGATGTTTTTTCGCAAGTTATTAAGTATTCGGAAGTAAAATTTGCAATTGCGGGGTTTAGTTTTCACTACATTAGCTTTATTTGTCTTATGTTGTTTATTGGTTGCATGGGCAAGTCGGCACAGCTGGGGCTACATGTTTGGCTGCCGGACGCAATGGAAGGTCCAACCCCAGTTTCAGCCCTTATTCACGCCGCTACAATGGTTACTGCAGGAGTTTTTTTAATTGTTAGATGCTCCTTTTTGTTTGAATACGCCCCCCTTGTAAAAAACTTTATTACAATTATTGGGGCCCTAACCGCCATTTTTGCTGCAACGGTTGCAATTACGCAAAACGATATTAAAAAAGTTATTGCCTATTCAACCTGTAGCCAGCTGGGGTATATGTTTTTTGCCTGCGGGCTTTCGGGCTATACTGGGGCTATGTTTCACCTTATTACTCACGCATTTTTTAAGGCCTTGCTTTTTTTATCGGCTGGCTCGGTAATTCACGCCGTTAGCGGGGAACAAAATATTTTAAAAATGGGCGGGCTTTTTAAAAAAATTCCCGCAACTTTTGTAATGTTCATGGTCGGCTCGCTTGCTATTGCCGGAATTTACCCATTTGCTGGTTTTTTTTCAAAGGATGCCATTTTGGAAACCGCTTTTACCTCTCACAATGTTTTTTCGCAATTTGCATTTATTGCCGGCATTTTGGCCGCCGCCCTTACAACGCTCTATTCGTGGCGAATTTTAAACCTAACCTTTCACGGCAAATTTAATGGCTCAAAACACGATTTTGACCACGCACACGAATCGCCCATCATAATGCTTCTCCCCCTTGCTTTACTTGCTATTATGGCGGTGGTTTCGGGCTATGTTTTGGAGCATGTTTTTTCAATTATCAATCACGAATCGCTGTTTTGGAACGGGGCAATTTTTGTCAACGCCCCATTTCACCACCACCATATACCGCTTTTGGTAAAATTTATGCCAATGATAATCGCTGTTTTTATTATTTCTCTCAGCTATCCGCTGTTTTTAAAAAGTAAGCTTCCCGCTCAAATTGCCGATGGCTTTAAGCCAATTTACAAATTGTGGAGCAATAAGTATTATTTTGACGAGCTATATCAAAAAATCTTTGTAAAATCTACCTTTGCAATTTCGCAGGCCGCCCTGAAATACGATAAAACCGCCATAGACAACATTTTTGTTGGCAGTTTTATGGCTCTTTCTCTAGGGCTTTCGTTTTTGTTAAAAAAAGTGCAAAATGGGTTTTTAAATCGCTACATACACTACATGTTTGTTTTTGTGGGGGCAGTTGTGCTTTTTGTGTTGTTTAAATAATTACTAACAAAAAAATGGACGAGGCCCGCCAAAACAAGCTCTTTTGCTTTGATATTGAAACCGTTATTGATATTGAAACGGCAAAACGCCACCTCTCCCTGCCAGATTCCACGCCAGACAGCGATGTTGAGCAAGCCCTTATTCGCTACCATCTTAACCTTACCGATGGCAAAAACTCGTTTTTTCGCCAGCCATTTTGGAAGGTTGTTTGTGTGTCCTACCTTGAATGTGCAATTAGCTACGGGCCCGAGGGCGAAAGCTACTCAATAATTAGTGTAAAAAGCGGTGGGGCGGAAAATTCTGGCGAAAAGGAGATAATTTCCGCAATGTTTAACTACCTCAACAAGGAACGCCCACGCCTCGTTAGCTTTAACGGCCGCACCTTTGATTTGCCGGTGTTAAAATATCGCTCAATGCTACACAAAATACCAGCTCCGTGGTTTTATCGCACTGGCACAAAATGGAGTAGCTACGGCAATCGCTACTCGCTTGATTGGCATTGCGATTTGCTTGATGCCGTCTCAGATTTTGGCGCCTCCGCTCGCGTAAAAATGAGCGAAGTTGCAAGCTTGCTTGGCATTTCCTGCAAATTGGATGTTGACGGCAGCGAAGTTGCAACCCTCTATAACAAGGGCAAAATTAAGCAAATTCGCCAGTATTGCGAGCAGGATTGCCTCTGCACATTTTTAATATATCTATACTTTTCCCTTCATCAATCTCGCATTTCACAGCTTTCGTTTGACAAATCGCTTGAGTCCCTTGAAAACTACATTGCAAAGCAAAAAGCTGCGGGGGTGGATGTTGGGCATATTGAAAACTTCTATTCTAACTTAAAACTATGAAATACTTTGGAACGGACGGCATTCGCGGGGGGGTGAATAAGGGCAATATCCGTGCCGATTTTTTTGTAAAACTTGGTTATGTTGTGGGCTATTTAATATACAGCAAATACACAAAAAACAACCCAAATTCGGGCCGCAAACCCATTGTAATCATAGGAAAGGACACAAGACTATCGGGATACATGATAGAAAGCTCCCTCATGGCGGGGCTAGTTTCCACGGGGGTTGATG
>JGI12421J11937_10000561_pt1 | contig 14569 bp, 15 predicted proteins | sample LakErihyJuly2011_2_FD_11937 | JGI IMG/M metagenome (IMG submission 11937)
ATCAGAATTAACATTTCCACCCGCATTTTCAGCAAAATTTCCACTAACACCCTGCCCGCCCTTGTTTTTATTCACTTGCTCGTTTATTTGGGGGGTTGTGAGTTCTCAGAAATTTGCGGGCTTGGGGCAAAAATGCTTTTGTTAAAATCAGAGCTAATGTCAGGATTAGCATTAAAATCCGTTGTTTTTACATCGATATGTGTGGAGTTAAGTTTCTTCTTATCACTTTCTTTCTCAACTTTGTTTATTTCCCCTTCTCTTTTTGTTTGAAGCGTTGCAAATGTATTGTTATTATTTTCCATACAAAAGTAAAAAATTATTTTTATTTACAGGCCGCCACTCAACCTGCGATTTTTTAAGGCGAGGGACATGGTGGCAGAATCCAAAAAGTTTAGACTAGACCCAAGTGGCACCCCAACCGAAATTTCGCTTTGAATAAGACGCTCACCCAGCCCCTCGCTAATAATGAGGTTTTGAATGTAGCTCATAGTAATTTTGCCGTTAATTGTTGTGCTATTTGCAAAAATTAACTCAATTTTACTTGTGCCATCAGTATTTTTTAGCCTCTCAATAAGGCTAGCAATATTTAGGGACTGCGGCAAAATTTTTTCGCTAAACGAAATTGCCCCGCCTATAATGTGGTATAGACCTTTGTAGTCCCCGCAGGATTCTATAATTTCCAAGTCCTCAATTGCTTCTACAATAACAATTTTTTGCATATCTCGCGATACATTTGTGCAAACGTGGCATAGCTCTACTTCATCCTCAACCGATTTTAAACAAATATTGTGGCACCGCACGCAAGACGCCGTATTATCCAAAACGCTCTGCATTACCTTAATTAAATCGGCACATTTTTTTTTGTTCAGGGCAAGGTGTAGGGCAATTTTTTTTGCACTTTTGCCCCCCAGCGATGGCAAATTTTTTAGCCCCAAGGCAAGATCGCTAAGACATTGCATAATTTTTATAAACATTTTTAATGTTGCAAATTTGCACAAAAAGGCCAAAGCCGCCCAGAGCAAGCAATTAGTCTTTACAAAAAGAATGTCCGTGGACATTCTTTTTTACAGACAATTAGCTTGCCGAGAGGTTTGCGTGCAAACATCTCAAACTGCTACGCAGTTTCTGGGCGGCTAAAAAGCCTTTTGGTGCAAATTTGCTAATTTATTTTATATTAGACCCATCCTAAAACCTATTTGTTATCAAGCGAAGCCAAAATATTTTTAAACACAGATAAAGTAAAAAGTGGGTTATGGGAGAGGTCTATTACCCTCTTGAATACATTTTGCCATAGTAGCCGAGGAGCGAGAAATTGCACAGGTTTGATAAAACGATTTCATTTTTAAAGTAAATTTACCTTTTAAAGCAACAATGATGGCCTGATATTTCAGCCCATCATTGTTGCACAAATTAGAGGTATTTGCCCCCGTATTTTTACCTGCAAAAGTTTGTTTAAAATACTTAACAATTTCCGCTTCGTCCATTGCTTCGCCAAGCGTGGCAATTGCCTGCATTGTGCATTGTATAAGGCCTTGGGTGTTTGTGTATTGGGCAGATTTTTCGGTGTAGGTAGTTGCAGGAATTATAGCATTTGCAAAATTAACCCCAAAATCTCCGTGAGACCCAGCATATACAACAAACACATCATCAAATTTTAGCTCAGTTTCGTCAACGCCAAGGCAAAGTAACATTTTTATTTTTCCACTTTTTGCTAAGCTTATAATTTGCTTGTATGTGTTTTGGTTAGCCCCCGCATCAAGCGAGCCAACCCTGCCAGCAACTTTATGTAGCATATTAAAACCGACATGATTAATTTGCGGACGGGCAAAAAGCTTATCTGCAATTTGCATGGATGTATTGTGAATTTCAAGGCCATCCTCATCGTTAATTGCGTCCTGCCCTATAATTAGCATTGGTTTTTTGGCAGATTTTATTTGCTCGCAAATTGCGTGAGAACCGTTTAAAATTTCGCCTAAAATTGATTTTTCATCGCCTAAATGCGTAAAGGGGTAGTTTAAATCGCACTTTTGCCCCACAACAAAAATCTGTGCCTTGTTTTCGACAGCTGCTTTGCGAATGCGAATATTTGCAACCGCGGCCTCAAGGCGTGGGTTTGTGCCAACAAGCAAAATTACATCGGCCTCCTCAATTGCAGCTAGCCCATCGTTAAAAATGTAATTTGCACGGGAAGCGGTGTTTATGTTTGCTCCGTCCTGATTGCAAGCAATTTGGCATCCAATTTGTTTAGCAAAATTAACGGCCTGCGAGGCTGTTTGGTTATCCACAACATCGCCAAGTAAAATGGCAAATTGCTCAGATGGATTTTGCAGCAAATTAAATTGTTTTTTTATTGCCTCAAAGCAATCGTTTTTGCTTGTTTTTGCCAATTTACCGAAAGATTTTACATAAAAACTATCAAGCCTTTGCAAAGCTAGGCCATCGTAAGCAAAGCGGGTTTTGTCGCTAATCCATTCCTCGTTAATGTCCTCGTTAATTGAAGGGCTAATTCGCAAAACCTCGTTTGCTTTGTGATGTATGCAAATGTTGCTACCAACGGCATCCATAATATCAACAGAGTAAGTTTTTTGCATTTCCCAGTTTCGGGCCTTAAATGCAAATGGCTTGCTTGTTAGTGCTCCAACGGGGCAAAGGTCAATAATATTGCCAGAAAGCTCCGATTTTATCCCCCTATTTAAATAAGTTGCAACTTCAACATCGTTTCCCCTATTAAATGCCCCAATTTCGCTTGTGCCGGCAATATCCTCCATAAAACGAACGCAACGAGTGCAGTGAACACACCTTGTCATTTGTGTTTTTACAAGTGGGCCCATGTTTTTGTCCTCAACTGCGCGTTTTTCTGGCTCAAATCTGCTAGTGCCAGAGCCATATTTAAAGGCCTGATCCTGTAGGTCGCACTCGCCGCCTTGGTCGCAAATTGGGCAGTCCAGCGGATGGTTTGCCAGCAAAAATTCCATCACGCCCTCACGAGCTTTTTTTACCATTGCACTATCGGTTTTTATAACCATTCCCTCGGCAACATTTATAGCACAGGATGCCTGAGGCTTAGGCGGTCCGGGTTGAATTTCCACAAGGCACATACGGCAATTACCCGCAACTTTTAGCCTATCGTGATAGCAAAAACGAGGTATTTCAACATTAAAAAGCTCACAGGCCTGAATAACCGTAATGCCATTAGGCACCTGCACCACTTTGCCATTTATTGTTATATTTACCGCCTTTTGCTCCCCCAAAGACTTATCAAGCACTACCGATTTATTTTCAAAACTAAAAACGTGCTCCTGCGACATAATTCTGCAACATAATAATATCAAAAAACATTATAGCTTTATTATTTTATTTTCAACTTTTTTTGTGAATTTTCTTTTATTATCAAAATATCTTGACAAAAACAAATAAATTAATATTTAAGTGAGAGTATTTTTTTGTTGAAAAATGTCAATAGGTGCAATTGAAATTAAAGTTGGTAATATTATTAAATTTGAAGGCGGCAGATACCGCGTGCTAAAAACAATGCATGTAAAACCCGGCAAAGGCGGGGCATTTATGCAGGTTGAAATGAAAGAAATTAACCAAGGAACCAAAAAAAATAATCGCTTCCGCTCCGATGAAAGCGTTGAAAGACTTTATGTTGATGTTAAAAAAAGCCAGTTTTTGTATCAGGACGGCAATAATTTTGAATTTATGGATATTAAAAGCTCGGAGCAATTTTCGGTCTCTATCTATTTGTTTGACGAAGGCCGCGAAAAATTCTTGGAGGACGGCACCGAAGTAACCGTTGATTGCATTAACGATGAGCCGGTTGCCGTAAATTTGCCTCCACGCCTCAAGGGCGTTGTTAAAACAACCGAGCCTTATTTAAAAGGGCAAACGGTTACAATGGCGTTTAAACCTGCAACTCTTGAAAATGGGGTTACAATTACCGTTCCACCATTTGTTAAAGAGGGCGACGAAATTTTTATCAATACCGAGTCCATGGAATACGATAGCCGTGCCTAGGCTTATTCGGGGCTTATTTAGATTAATTTTAATGATATGACAAAAATTTTGTTGCTTATTTTACTTTCTTTGCCGCTATTTGCTAATGCCAATCAAGTAAAAACCGAGGATGAGGAGGATGGTTATTTGGATAGCGAGTCCATGTACAATTTGCTTGATTCCCAAATGGATGATTGGGAGCAAAGCCCTTATTACACAGGGCTCGACACCCGCGAATCAAGGGCCCTGCAAATGAGCTCCCTACCCCCTGAGGAGCGAAAAAAAATGGCGGAAAAATACTCCAAGCAACAAAATATTACAATGCAAAATAGTGAGGCTCAATGCCCCCAAGNGGATGATGCCTGTCAAGACAAACAAGACCTTCGCCACGGGCTAACCCTTAACAACAACAGCGAGGAAATGGCCGAAATGGCCGAAATGGACGATGAATATTACAAATCCCTCTCCCAAACTCTCCCTCAAAAACCCGTGGCAGATAAAATTTTAGCACAGGTAGATAGCCAAGCAAATACTCAAAGCGATGCACAAATTGAAAATACTACAAGCGAGCAAAATGTTAGTAAAACACCCACCCCCCAACTTTCTGGCGATGATATGCTGGAAGCTTTTTTGCTTTTGCAAACGGAACAAACGGAGCCGCAAAATACTTCTCAAAACAACAATTCGCCTGTAAAAATAGGGCTTGATGGCAATTTTGAATTTGCATCAAGCAATATGCCAAGCGGGGCAGTTGCACAGGGTAGCTCGCAGCGATTTGGCAGTAATTTTCAAACCCGTTCCAGCGCATTTTTACGAGCAGATTTTGAGCGAAACATTAACGAAAATGTAAAGCTTGCAATTAAAACGGAATTTGACATTGGGTCTAACGCACAATACGATGAGGACGAAGCCGCAAATTTAAACAAATTATTTTTGCAATTAAAAATTAAAAACGGCTCCACAACCGAGCTTGGAACTAGCAAAATGGTTAGCGAAAACCTGCGTGTTGATGCCTCAACATTTGCAAAAGGCAGTGGTGGTATAGACGGCGATTTGTTTCGGTTAATTTCGCAGCAATATTCCTCAGGTGGGTCATCGGGGGGCGGGGCAAATACTGCATTTATTATGGTGCCTCGCTCGCCATTTGCAAGCGGATTTGCCAATTCGGCATTTTTAGGTAATAATTCTGGCTTTAATGTTGGTGGGGGCAATGCAAAACTTGGTAATGGGGACGATTTTGCCTCTTTTTCATACTACACAAGGCGTTTTTATGGGTTAAAATTTGCGGCAAGTTTTGCCCCCGAAACGGAGGATGCTCAAAGCAAAAAATCATCGCGGATGCTATCTGGCTATGCTTCATCCTCGCAGTTTGTTGTTAAAAATGCCTATTCGGTTTTGGCAAATTATTACAAGCCATTTGCGGGGCAAAAGGGTAGCTTTGTATTTACGGTTTCGCACGATGGGGGCCGTGTTGGTCTTGATGCCACAAATAAAAATATCATCACCCCTGCAAATACAACCGTTTCGCGAAACGATATTAATGTTTCAACGGCGGGGTTTAATGTTGAATACTTGGGTTTTATTGCCGGCTCGTCCTACTCGCACTGGGGCAAGAGTATGTATTACTCAAACGGCTCGCAAATTGCTGGGCTGGCAAATTCAATGGGCGATGATTCCTCTCGCGGCGAAAGTTACTACCACACTCACGGTATTGGTTATTCGTTTGGCCCTGCCGCTGTTAGCCTTGGCACAATGCAAAGTAAATTTATGGGCAACAAATTTGCAAACTATGTGCTATCCACCGACTACAACTTAATATCCGAAGATGGCTATAAAATTAAGCATTTCGTTGAAATCTCTCGCTTCAACTTTACCCCCCACATCTCCAATCAATCCCCCACGCTTCGCCCCCTCACCGGCTACGCCCTCATGAGCGGCTTTAAGGTTGTTTTGTAATTTTTACCAATGCAAGCAAAAAAAAGGTTGTTAAGGCAGGTTGTAAATATTTTACTTAAGGAAAATCCAAACCCCACAACCGAGCTAAAATACACAAACAATTTTACGCTCCTGCTTGCCGTTACGCTTTCAGCCCAAGCAACCGATAAAAGTGTTAACAAAGCAACCGAGGCATTGTTTGAAAAAATATCCACGCCACAGCAACTTTTGCAAATTAATCGGGAGGATTTGTTGGGGCATTTTAAAACACTAAATTACTACAAAACAAAAACCGATAACATAATTAAAGCCTGCCAAATATTGGTAGACAAATTTGCAGGGCAAGTGCCAAATTCAATGGATAACTTAATTAGCCTGCCCGGGGTTGGCAACAAAACCGCAAGCGTAATAATGTTGCAGGCATTTGGCAAAAATGCAATAGCGGTGGATACTCATGTGGGGCGCCTTTCGCAGCGTTTAGGGCTTGTAAATAGCAACAACCCAGATAAAATTAGCGCCCAATTGCTTGAAATGGCAAGCAAAAAACAGGTAAGGGCGATACATCATTTATTTGTTTTGCACGGGCGTTATGTTTGCAAAAAAATTAAGCCCTTGTGTGCTAGCTGCGTTTTATCGAGCTTTTGCCCCTCCAACCATTCCAAAATGATGTTTAAAAACTATGAAACAATTTATATGTAAAAACGAGGAAGATACGATTGAATTTTGCAAGTTTTTGTCGGGTCAAATAGACAATCTTTCTGAGGCAATTATTACATTAGAGGGGGACTTAGGGGCGGGAAAAACTTTTATATCGGCAAAAACTATTGCAATACTGCTTAATAAGCCAAATCTTGTTGTGCAAAGCCCCACATTTACAATTATAAATTGCTACGAAAATAAAATTAATCACTACGATTTATACCGCCTAAAAACCGCCCAAGAGCTTGAAATCATTGGTTTTTACGAAAGTCTTTTTAACAAAATTACTTTTATTGAATGGCCACAGCTAGCCACGGCCCACATAGCCCAATTTGCAACACTTGCCCCCCATGTTGCAATTACAATAAAGCAGACAACTTTGGGTGAAAGAGTTTTAGTAATCAATTTTCCCCAAGGTTACTTTTAGCATGATTATTTTGGCACCTTTTTTTTGTAGAATTTCAAAGGTGTGGCCATCAATTTCAAAAATTTCGCCTTGCTCGGGTATTCGCTCGGCCTTGTTAATTACAAGGCCTGCTACCGTTGCACAGTCCTCGTGGGGAAAGCATAGCTCGGTTTTTTTGTTAAAATCGCGAATTTGATAGTCCCCCGCTACTACAATTGTTCCATCATCGTTTATTGCAAAGCCTTCGGTTATTTTGCTATCGTGCTCGTCCTCAATGTTGCCAACAATTTCTTCAATAATGTCCTCCAGTGTTAAAACGCCTATCATGCTGCCGTATTCGTCCACAACAATTGCAATGTGATTGCGAGATTTTTTAAACTCAAAAAGCTGCTTTTTTAACTTTGTGTTAAAGGATATAAAATAAGGCTCAAACAAAATGGACTCAATGTTTTCGCGTGTTACATTTCCGTTATTATTTCGCAAAACTTTAATAAGATCCTTTGCATTTAGTATGCCAAAAATATCGTCTCGGCTAGACTTAAACACCGGAATTCGCGTATGTCCGCAGCTAAGTGCTAAGTTGATAATGTCGTTTGGGTCGCTTTCTATATCAAACATATTAACATTTTTCTTGGGGGTCATGACGGATTCTACTTCGGTGTCGTTAAGCTCCAAAACGCCATCAAGCATGTCTCGGTCGTTTTTTACAACTGAGCCGGTGCCATGAAAAAAGTCTATCTCGTTTTTTAAAACCTCATAGACCGATATAACCGTTTTCTTGCCATTAAGCGGAATTACCTTGTAAAACCATTTGTTAGAAAACTTTACAACAATTAACAAGGGATGGACCAATTTTTTTATAACAATAAACATTGGTGCCAAAAACAAAGCAAAATGCTCGGCGTAATTAATTGCAAGGCTTTTTGGTAATACTTCGCAAACAATAATAACAACTGCAATTGAAACAATTGTTGAAAGTTCCAAGGCAAAAGGGTTATCGGTAAAATTGTTTAGCGCAAAATATGTAACCGTTGAGGAAAATATAATGTTGACGATATTGTTGGCAATTAATATTGTGGAGATTAAATCCTCCTTGTTTTTCAAAAGATGCGAAAGCTTTTTGTATTTTCCATGACCTTTTTCAGTGCTAGACCGATGCACTCTGGCAATTGATGTTGCCGTAAATGCCGTTTCGGCAAGGGAAAATATAAACGATAAAACTATTAAACTACAAAAGGCAAAAACAAAAAACGGCAAACTGGGTCCCATTGATTTTTACAAACAAATATTTTTTTAGTTTTTTACTATAAAAACTTTTTTATAAAAAGCAAGAAAAATATTTTTATTAACAATTATTTAATTAAACTATTTAGCAACGCAAAGGCCATCGGCAATTAGCATGTTGTTTTGTTGGGCGTAGTGGGATACAACATCTTTGAGAGCGGCTTGGCAGGTTTCGTAGGAGGTGTATTCAATAGCCTGCGAGGAGCCTCCACCGGCAACAAATCCGTTGACATTATTTACAACCGCAGGATTAATGGTAAATGTTAGTATTAGCAAAAATGTTTTCATAAATTTATATTAAATTAAAATATTAGACCCCCCTCCTAAAACCTATTTTTTATAAAAGATTTTTTTTAAAATATTTTTATGAGCCGATGCCACTTTATCTTACATAAACGAGCAAGGCGAAGAAAAATTTTTAAAATAAAAGTGAAGTAAAAAGTGGATTATAGAAGGGGTCTATTAATTTTCGTGCCTTTTCAAGGTCGGCAGGGGTGTCTATGCTTATGGGTTTTTTATTGGTAATTGTGGCAAAAATTTTCATTGAGTTTTCAATGGCGCGAAGCTGCTCTAAGGATTCCATCTTTTCAAGGCTGGTTTGAGGCAAGTCAACAAATTTGCGAAGCGAGCTAACTCTATATCCGTAAATACCAATATGCTCGTAAAAAATGTTGGCATTGTAAGGGGCGGGATTGCGAGTAAAATAAACGGCATGAGCTATATTTGGGTTGTTAAGAGGGGTTGTGAGATTATTTTCAAAGCTTAGCACTGCTTTTACAACATTTGGCAGTAAAACATCCTCAGCTTTACAAGGACAACATGCGGTTGAAATATCCGCCTGCTTAACATTTTGCAGCAAATGTAAAGCAGAAACAATAATTGATGGGTCAATATTTGGCACATCGCCTTGCACATTAATTATATTTTCGTATTTACTAAATTTTGGGTCAATTTGAAGTAGGGCTTGGTAGATTCGGTCGGTGCCGGTTTTTATGTTGCTATCCGTCATTATTGCTTGCACCCCACAATTTTGAGATTTTTGAGCAATTGTTTCATCATCCGTTGCAACAAAAATATCGGCAAAGGTATTAGAGCCCGCAGCTTGCTGGCATTGTTTTATAACTCTTTCAATCATGCTTAGCCCGTTAATATCCGCAAGTGCCTTGTTTGCAAGCCTTGTGGACCCAAGCCTTGATGGAATAATAATAACTGAGCTCATATTATATAATTAGTGTATTACATTAGCAACCGTAATATTCCAAAATTTCTTTGGGGCTTACAGATTGCATTTTTGCGGCTTCGGAAAGTTTTAGCTCAATGTAGTTATCGATAAAATCCTTGGTGAATACCCCGCCTTGTAGCAAAAAGGCATGGTCGGCTTCAAGCGCTTCAACGGACTCAATTAGGGAGCGAGCAACTGAATTTTTACGCATTGGGTCGTGGCGATCAAGTTCGTATAGGTTTTTTTCGCAGGCCTCACCAGGTTCAATTTTGTTGATAATTCCATCAATACCAGCCATTAAAAGTGCGGCGCAGGTTAGGTATGGGTTTGAGGATGGGTCAGGAAAGCGCGCCTCAATGCGCTTAGCAGCTTCGCCGGCGCAATAAGGAATTCGTATAGAAGCCGAGCGGTTGCACGCTGAATACGCCAAGTAAATTGGTGCCTCATACCCCGGCACCAAGCGTTTGTAGCTGTTGCTTGTTGGGTTTGTAATTGCATTTAAGGCCCTGCCGTGTTTAATTATGCCACCAATATAGTAAAGAGCAGTTTGCGAAAGCCCAGCGTATTTATCGCCAGCAAAAGTGTTTTTGCCGTTTTTCCAAATAGATTGGTGAACATGCATTCCACTGCCATTGTCGCCATCAATTGGTTTTGGCATAAATGTTGCACTTTTGCCAAAGCTATCGGCAACATTGCGAACAATATACTTAAATTTTTGCAAATTATCGGCAGTTTGCACAAGGGTAGAATACTTAAACCCAATTTCGCATTGGCTAGAAGCAACTTCGTGATGGTGCAACATTGCCTCAATACCGCATTCTTCAAGTGTTAGGCATATTTCGGAGCGAAGGTCGGAGTAGTGGTCGGTAGGTTGGCATGGAAAGTATCCACCCTTTTTAAGCGGACGATGACCCAAGTTGCCGTTTGGATATTCCTTTGAAAAATGATCCAAGGTTTCGCTAGATGAAAGCAAGGAGTGCGATTCGTTTTCTTCGTGTTTTATAATTACATTATCAAAAATAAAAAATTCAGGCTCCGGACCAAAATATGCTGCATCGCCAAGCCCTGCTTGTTGAAAGTATTTTTCGGCCTTTTGCGCAATGTAGCGAGGGTCTCGCTCATAGCCCTGCCCTGTTTTTGGCTCTTTTACATCGCAAAAAACAACAATTGTAGGCTGCGATGCAAATGGGTCAATAAATGCGGTGGAAACATCTGGCACAAAAAACATGTCCGACTCGTTAATATCCTTCCAGCCTTTAATGGACGAGCCATCAAATGTAAAGCCCTCCGCCATTTCGCTTTTGCTAGAATGCTTCACCGCCCTTGTAATGTGGTGCCACATTCCACCAATATCAGTAAAGCGAAAATCAATAAACAAAATGCTATTTTGCTCAACAACCTTAAAAAAATCCTCAACTGATTTAATATTTATCTTGCTCATATTTTTTAAAAACACTAACTAACACTAATTACAAACAACCTCTTGCTAACAATTAGCAATATAGCAAAAAAAATAACTTTCAATTTATTTTTTAAAAAAGTGGAGAATATTGTAAAAAAACCAAATTAACACTATATTATCTTGAAAATAAATTTATTAATTTTAGTATAGGCGATATATGTTGTTTTGTAATGGCTATGTTGAAGGGTTTGAAGGGGAAAAAAATCATGCTAATTTATGGCGGGGGAGATGTTGAGGGAGATGTTTCGGTTAATTCGGCAAAAAATGTTAAGGCTTCGCTTGTAAGGCTTGGGTATAATTTTGCCGAGCATGTTTTTAATCCGCAAACTTTAAAGAGCGATTTGGCAGCTTACAAGCCAGATATTGTATTTAATGCAATGCACGGCAAATGGGGCGAGGACGGCATTTTGCCAAAAATATTGGACTACGAAAACATTGCATATACGCATTCTGGCTTTGCACCTTCCTTAATGGGAATCAACAAAATGTGGACTTACGAAATTGCAAAGAGCTTAGGCATAAAAACCCCGCAAAATCGCAGCCTTGTTTCAAAATGGCATCTTCTTGATAATGGCTTTGTGTGCAAAAATACTGAAAGAGCTGGTAAAATGATAATAAAACCAAATTCGCAGGGCTCATCTATTGGGTGTTATTTTGTTGAAAAAGCAGATATTATTGCGGCAAATGGAGTTGTAAAATTGCATCAAAATGCCAAAAATTTTATAAAAACCAATAGCGAACAATTTTACATAGTGGAGGACGCCTTTGATGGCTTTGAGCTAACAAGCGGCATTTTTAACAACAAAAACATAGGCTCAATAAAAATTAGCCCTAAGGTTGAGGGGTTTTACAACTATACGGCAAAATATACTGTGGGGCAAACCGTCTACGAAGTGAACCCGCTCATTAAAACCGAGCTTATAAAACAAATTGAGGCAGATACCCTAGCAATGCACAAGGCAATTGGGGCAAATTTTGTGTCCCGCTGCGACTTTTTAGTTAACACCAACCAAACCGACTATGTTTTTTTAGAAATCAACACCCATCCGGGCTTAACGCAAACCTCGCTTATACCAAAAATGGTTGAGGCAAATCAAACCACCCTCAAAATTTTTGATGACTACCACAACCCAAACCCAAATTTAAACTTTTACGACAAAATGGTTGATATAATCCTTTTAAATGCAATAATTTACAATGTTTAATAGATACAATATGCACGAAATATCTTTGTATATAACCCAAATTGTTGAAAATTTTGGTTATTTTGGCATTTTTGCTATGATGATGATTGAAAGCACGGTTTTGCCCCTACCAAGCGAAATAGTTATGATTCCCGCTGGGTATTTATGCTACGCAGGCAAGATGAATATTGTGCTTGCAAGCCTGTGCGGTGGGCTTGGCAGCCTTGTAGGCTCGTGGATAAACTATGCAATTGCCTACAAATTTGGTCGGGGGTTTGTTATAAAATATGGCAAATATTTTTTATTTCCCGAGCAAAAATTTTACAAAATTGAGAGGTTTTTTAATAAATATGGGGCAGTCTCCACATTTATTGGTCGGTTTTTGCCGGTTGTGAGGCATTTTATATCTATTCCTGCTGGGCTTTGCAAAATGCCGCTTAAAACTTTTGCAGGTCTTACATTTGCCGGTGCATTTTTGTGGTCGCTTGTTTTAGTGTTATTTGGCTATTTTATTGGTAGCAATATTGAGCTTTTTAAATTTTACGCACATCTTTTTAATGCAATATTAATTGCTTCAATTTTACTATTTGTTGGTTACAAAATTTATGTCAAAAGATAACAGACCTCTTGCAAAACACTTTAAGGGGGCCGAGGCGACTTTATTGAACATAAACAAGCGAGGCGGTGTTAAAATTTTTGAAAAAAGATGTAGTAAAAAGGTGGAGCGCAAGAAGGTTGAAGTCTTTTTGGTGGCAGGGGGAACGGGTGGCCATATCTTTCCCGCATTAAATGTTGCAAGACGAATTTTGCAATCTATGCCACAAGTGCAAATACATTTTTTAACTGATAATCGTTTTGCTGAAAGCTATAAGCAAAAATATGCCGATGTATTTGCCTCGCCAAATTTTACAATACAAACTTTAAGTGTTGTTTCGTTTCGGGCAAATTTTAAATTTGTGCTGTGCCTTTTAAGTTCAATATTTAATTGTTTTAAATTAATTTTTAGTAAAAAACCATCAAAAATTATTGCCTTTGGGGGTTATGTTTGCTTTCCAGCACTTTTGTGTGGAAGTGTAGCACGCAGGCAAATTTTGTTGCAGGAGCAAAATTCGGTTATTGGCAGGGTTAACAAAATGTTTTTGCCCTTTTGCAAAAATATTTACACAAGTTTTAACAATACCGAGGGCCTTGGCAAATATACTTATAAATCAATAAATTGCAATACCTTGCTTTCGCAAAGTTTTTACCAAAAGCTTGGTGTTGTGGAAATGCAATACACAACAACCGAAGCCTGCATTATAGGCACAACCCCCAGCCCAAGCTTAATAAATGCTAACAAAAATAACGACAACTTTAACATTGTTATTTTGGGTGGCTCACTTGGGGCAAGTGTGTTTGGGGAAAATCTTGTGCGGCAGGTTGTTGCCTTGCTACCGCAATTGCAAAAAAAGATTTCTGTAAGTCATCAAGTTCGCACAGAAGCAGAATGCAAAATTGTGGAGCAAATTTACAAAGATGCAAGTATTGCCTGCAATGTAAAAACTTTCTTTACCGAGCCGCAGGATATGCTTTTTGAGGCCAATTTACTAATTTCTCGCGCGGGTGCCAGTGCCGTTTGGGAGGGTTTTTACTGCGGTGCAAAATGTGTTTTTGTCCCAATCCCCAATTCCATCAAAAACCACCAACAAAAAAATGCCGAATACATTAAAGTATTAAGCGAAGCCAGAATCACCATCCAACCCCAAAACCACATCAAACTTGATGATTTTTTGTCATAATTTTGTTGTAATTTTAACCCCCCGCTGTTTGTCATTCCTCACGAGCGGGAGCGATGCAAAAAAGCCACAATGGATGGTGCGAACAACTCAAATATCATTATTTTACAGCAACAATTAACATATTAACCGTTTTGTTCTCAATAAAATGCGAGCCGTCAATGTCGTAATATTTAACGCTTTTAAAACCGCATTCACTCAAAATACTATGCAATTCTTGCGAGGTATAAATTTGCAAAGGAAGACCAAGATTTTGCATAAGTTAAATGTGAAAATTAATGTTTTGCAGGATGTGTAATTATTTTGAAACCATCTCAAAAAAAGATTCCATTAGGGTTTGGGTTATGGGATTGGTGGAGTAGTTGTGTTTTGCCTCGCCCATGTCAATGTGGGATACACGGGTAATTTCGGCGGCGGTGCCGGTTAAAAATACATCATCGGCAAGCGAAAGTTCCTCTGGCATTATGTGGCGTTCAATAACTTTGTAGCCTAGCGATTTTGCAAGATCAATAACTGTATCGCGGGTTATGCCTTTTAAAAAACAATCGGCAAGGGGTGTGTGAATCTCCCCGTGTATAATTAAAAAGATATTTGCACCTGTGAACT
>JGI12421J11937_10000566_pt1 | contig 14518 bp, 14 predicted proteins | sample LakErihyJuly2011_2_FD_11937 | JGI IMG/M metagenome (IMG submission 11937)
CCGCTCCCTTGTCATTCCCGCTCCCTTGTCATTCCCGCTCCCTTGTCATTCCCGCTCCCTTGTCATTCCCGCTCCCTTGTCATTCCCGCGCAGGCGGGAATCCAGTAAAACAAATACTTTTTTAGCGACGCCACGCCTTAAGCCAAATCTTACCTCCTCAACTTAACGAGATATCAAGAAACCCTAGATTCCAGCCTTCGCGGGAATGACAAAAAAGGTGGGTAGGAATTGCAAACTACCCCAATGTCATCCTGAGAGTCAGGATCTTTTTAACATTGCAATTTAAAAAAATCCCGTGTCAAGCAGGTGACAAAGCCCCCAGATTCCCGCCTTTGCGGGAATGACAAGGGGGTATTACAACCCAAGCAAGTCAACGGCTTTGTGGATAAAGTTTGTGTTGTAAATTTGCTCGGCGAGGGCAATGCCAGTGGGCGATGTAATGTTAATTTCGGTTAGGTAGGCGCCGCCTATAACATCAAGCCCAACCAAATCAATTTTTAAATCCTTTAAGCGGGGGGAAATGCTCGTTATAATTTGCACCTCCCTAGCATTTAGCTCGCAAGGCTGATACCCCCCGCCAAGACGAGAATTGGACACCCCACTATTTTCCTGAGGAATTCGTGCAAAGTAGCACAAAACTTCGCCGGCCACAAGGTAAATTCGCTTATCGCCAATTGTTCGCACGGCAGGTATGTATTGCTGGCAAATAATTGGGTTGTTTTCGTATCGCTCCAGCAGCAATGTAAAAGCAGAGCGGAGGTTTTTATCGCCCTTTTCGATGCAAAAAACCCCATCACCCCCGTAGCCGTAAAGAGGCTTTAAAATTATCTCTTGCCCCAGCTCGTTATAAAAAGCCTCTGCTTGCTCAAAGCTTGTGGTTATAAGGGTTTGTGGCATAAACTGGGGAAACTCAAGCGGAAAGGTTTTTTCGCTAAAATTTCGCAAGGCCGCCGGATTGTTTATAACTCGCACCCCTCTTTGTGAAGCAATTTCAAGCAAATAAGTTGTTGTAATATAAGCCATATCAAACGGCGGATTTTGGCGAATAAAAACCGCGGCAAAATCCTCAATATTTGTAAGCACGGCCTGCTGACTTGGGCTAAAACTTTCAAGCCCCCTACCCTTGTTTGTAAATTGCTTGCAAAGTGCAAAAACTTGATTATTTTTATATTGCAAACTTTGTGGATCGTAATAGTGTATCTCGTAGCCCCGCTTTACAAGCTCAATCATAAGGCCAAGGCTTGTGTCGAGCTGAAAATTAAACCCCTGCGGGGCATCAATTTGAAACGCAATTTTTTTCATAATTACCATTTTTTTATTACTGGGCTGCTACTTTATTTTCTTTGTTGATAGAATTCTGACTTATTGTTTGATTTAAACGCTGAACATTGGCTATTATCAAGCAACCCAGATTTTTCAATATCTGTGACATTATTACTTTCTTTGTTTCCCTCTTCTTTTAATGATGATATTTCTAAATTATTGTGTTTACTTTTCATGGGGTTATCTTCTTGATATTTGTTTAGTTTTTGCATTTTCTCCTCCATTATTTCTTCAAACGATTTTTTATTTTTCATATAAGATTAATAATAACCTACTTTTTAAACCCATATTTCAAAAATTGCCAGTTTTTGTAGCCAAAGATTGAAATATTTTGCGAGACGAACTTTTCAAAATAAAGTTGTTGCAGTATTGAAATTATGTTGTTAGTTATCCAGTAAAGCAGTAAGCCGGCTGGAAAAGATGCAAAAATAAACGTTAAAAACAGAGGCATCCATTTTATTATGGAGCCAGCACCTGCGGTAAATTTGCTTTCAACTTTTGGAGTAAGTGCCTGCTGCACAAACATACTAAGCCCCATTAAAATTGGCAAAATACCAACTTGCAACAAGGTTGGAAACTCAATTGGCAAAAGCCCAAAGAGATTAAAAATGCAGGATGGGTCCTTTGAGGAGAGGTCGTTTATCCAGCCAAAAAATGGGGCGTGGCGTAAATCAATTGAAATGATTAATATTTTATAAAGAGCAAAAAACACAGGCATTTGCAGCAACAATGGCAAGCAGCCCGAAACCGGATTAATTTTTTCGCTGCGATAGAGCATTGCAATTTCCTGCTGAATTTTTTTGTTGTCGCCCTTGTTGCGATCCCTTATTATTTGGAGGGCGGGAGCAAGCCGCTTCATCTTCGCCATTGATTGATAGGACTTGGAGCTTAGCGGATAGAGCAAAAACTTGATAAATATTGTTAGCAAAATAATTGCCAGCCCATAGTTGTGGGTTATTTTGTTAACAAGCTCGAGGGCAATAAAAACTGGCTTTGCTATTATGTATAAAGCCCCAAAGTCGATAATTCGGTCGGAAAGGGGGTATTGCCTAAAAAATGGGGCAGATAGCTCATCAAGCCGCTTTGGCCCCAAATACAAGTTAAAGCCAAAACTTACAAAATTGCCGGAGGAAATTGTTTTTTCGGGCGAGGAGAAATCCACCTGAAAAAAGCTAGAATTTTTGCCGCTCTCCCTTAAAAAACGAAGATTTGAAATTTGCGTTTGATGGGTTTCGTTTGTTAAAAATGCCCCATAAAACCAGTATTTTTCGTTAAAACCCAGCCATTGATTGCCCGAGACTTTTTTTTGGTTAAAATCAATATTAAAAATTTGCGAGGCAGTTAGATCCTTAAAACTTTTTTCCTCAATTTGGTTGTTAACAAAGGCGGTTAGTCCCTCGTGAACTATTGCATTGCCTTTAATTTGCAAATCGTTTGCAAATTTGTTAAAACGCACATAATTGTAGCAGACAACTTGCCCCGCCGAAACATTAACAACATAAAGTTTTATGTTAAAAATGTAAGGACTGTGTTGTTGTGGCTTATTAATTAAGGCAAAATATTTTAAATTTGCATTTTTACTTGCCCAACTTAGCAAAACAGAGTTTTCAGTTAAAATTTGCTCCGCTTTTTTTATTTGTATTTTGTTTTTTACATCCTCAATAGCCTCGGTTTCGCTTGCTGGCAAAAGCTTTTGTAGCATTTTTAAATCCTCGCCTGAGGCAAGAGCCCAAATTGAATTTTGATTTGGAAAATCAAACCCCGAGGACAAAACCTCGCTTTGGCTTTTTGCAACAAAGCCAAAATCAACAAATCCTTCAGTTTGCTTGCTATTGCTGTTAAATAGCTCAATTTGGGTTTCTTTACTATTGGCATTTTGCTTATAATTTTTTAAAATTAACCCATCAAATTTTAACCCCTGCAAATTTAACAAAACTTTTACTTTTTTGTTTTCAATTAATATTTTTTTTGGTGCAACTTTGGGGGCGATGTTAGTTGGGGCGGTGGTTTGTAGGACATCCCCCACAACATTTATCGTCTCGTTTATCGTCTCGTTTTGAGGAATGTTTTTCACGCTTGCATCGCCTTGTGTTACAATTCCCTCCGCCTTGCCGTTCGCATCAGCCGTTGTAGGCTGGCTTTGTGCTTGCAAGGCCTGAAATTTTTGATATTCAAGCAAGGGGCTTTGATAATACTTCCACCACACAAACAAAATTCCCCCCGCAATTAACGAAGCAAAAATAACCTGTATTAGTCCATCAGCAGCCTTCATTGCCTTAATTTTACTTTCTGTTTTCATATTAAACTCTTATATTGCTTGATTTCTCTTGTAATTTAGTAGCTTCTTTCTTAATAATGTTTTTTAAAAAAGTAAAAACATTATCATCCGAAATTTTGATTTGCGGCTTAACATCATTACTATCCCGTGTAACTTGATTGCTTCCAACCATATTAAAAACATTGAACGCCTTACATTCGTCAACAATATTAATCCTTGCATGGCTTTCTTGGTCTTTGTTATTGTTGGATACATTAATTAAAAGTTTTTCGTTAAAACGTTGTAAATCATTTGTAACATTTTTAATATGAATCTCTATTTGATATTCATATTCTTCTAATGCTTTTTCAGACAATCCCTCCATATCAACTTTACAAACAAAACCCATCATAATTTGCAAAATGTATTTGTCAAGAAAATGTCAAGAAAAATACGAAAAACTTGTTTTTTTTACACATTATGCTTCCACATTTTGCAAATTTTGTTTATAGTTTTTTATCCCTAAAATACTTCACAACTATCCATAATAGGGCTTTTTAAGCGCCCAGAGCAAGCAATTGGCTCTTACAAAAAGAGTGCTAGCACTCTTTTTTACGAGAAATTTACGAGAATTTTACGAGAATTTTACGAGAAATTAGCTTGCCGAGAGGTTTTGCGGGCAAGGCCTCTCGAACGACATTCGTTGTTTCTAGGTGTTATAAAAAGCCCCATTGTGGATAGTGTGAAATATTTAACAAAGAGGGTAACTTTTATATCTATATCTATATTATTACTTTTAATTATGAGCAACGAAAACAGTAACGAAAAATACAACGACCAAACTAATCTTAACAACAACCCCCAAGAAACGCAAGAAATTGTAAGTAAGGAGGATATTTACGAAGTTGTTAGCAAGGCCTCTAAAATTACAAAAAAAATTACAAAACAATTGGACGAAGGCCGCCTAACCGAGGAAGATGCAAAAACAATGAAGGACAGCGTGAAGCAGCTTTCAAATTCAATTAAAATGGTTAAGGACGCAATTTTGCTGCAAAAAACATTTGAAAAAAACTCCCCAAATGCCGCGCAAATGAAGGGTCTGGCACGCATGAAGTATCTATTTGTCATAAGGCATCGCAAGCAATTTATACGATACATTTTGTGCGACCTTCAAGGCAAAATTCCCACCGCCTTCACTCATTTAAGCATTGACGACCTCACCGAAAAAATCAATTCAATATTTACCCCCCAGCCATTGTAGTTTTTTTTTACGGATTGTTGGCTAAATATTATTGCTGGGCAAATTATTATTGCTGGGCAAATTATTATTGCTGGGCAAATTATTATTGCTGGGCAAATTATTATCTCTGTCCAAATATTTGAGAGCATTACCAGTGGTTTTTTTTTGGGGAATATTTCTGTCCAAATATTTGAGAGCATTTACCAGTGGCAAATTATTATCTCTGTCCAAATTATTATCTCTGTCCAAATATTTGAGAGGATTACTAATATTATTAGGAACGACGGTCTTTTCTTTGTGTTCTATTTTTTGGGGAATCATGCGTTCCATACTCTTGCACAAATTGTTAAGTAAGTCATATTTCTTAATTTGGTCTGGGTCTGGGTCTTGGCCTTTGTGTTGGGTGTAATAAAGTTTTGCGGCGTTGAGGGCGGCGGGGGCGGCGGTAATTAAATGCAGAGTAACAAATGCTAGGATGCCAGTTGCAACAATTTTAACAACTTTCAAAGCATCGTTTTCTTCGGCAGAAATAAAGCCTTGCAGCTGATTTGGTGCCGTAAATGCAACAATTAACAAAATTAATGTAGCAATAAGGGCAAGAACTAATATGTAATTTAAAATTCTTTGCAAGGTAAGGTGTGTGCCGTCTGCAAAAGTGTGGACAGTTTTACATCTACTCTTTTCCCACTCCCGCAAAAAACGAGCAGAATAGCCTGAGGGGCATTCTTCCATATTAACTTTCAACATTTCTAAAAAATTGTTAAGCTCCTTAGTTTTGCAAAACTTATCATAGGCTATCTTAAAAGCAGCTGAATCCATAATTTTAATTAAATCTGCCCTCGTATATTCAATAGCAATATTATTTATAGTAAGTTTTTCAATTGCATCCTTAAAACCTCCTTCAATAGTTTCAAACACATATCTTGTAATGACTGGTGTCTCGTTATACATGGCTTCTGATACGAGGCATAAATATGTTTCAACGCTCATACTTTTCACTTCCGCCTCAGTCTTTAAAGGGCATAAGTTTTTGCCGCTTTGCATTTTGTAATTTGACGGTTGGTAATTTGACGATTTATTAACTTCAATAGCGATTTCCTCTATAGCGATTTCCTTTTTTAGAATTTGTGTTTCTGGATGAACTTTATTCATATAAAAATAAAATAATAATAAAACAAATAAATATAATGCAATGTTAAGCTAGATTTCTACACCTTCCCTTGTTGTTCCCGAGAAGGGGGAAATCTAGCAATACAAATACAATTTTTTACAAAGCCCTCACACCCTAATTATCTTTTCCCCCCTCCCTNAGGGAGAGGGGAAAAGATTCTAGATTCCGGCCTGCGCGGGAATGACAATTACGACCCCACGCTTCAAGCTTCGCTTGCCTTCCTCCCCCAATTTTTTTAAGGTGGGGGTTTTAAGATTGCCACCTCTAACCCCTTCCCTCGCCCCCACTAAAATTGCATAATTTTTTCGTGGGCTAAAAGCTCGTCGGGGGCAGGGGAAATAACTACAATATTAAAAGTAGAATTGTAGCTAGGGGCCTGAGGCTCAAAAACTTGCTCGGCGGCTGCGGGTGGAGCATCAAAAAAGCCAACCTGATTGCCTCCGCACAAATTTATATAAACATTTGCTAGCAAGGTGGAGTCTATCAATGCGCCGTGCAGGGTTCGGTTTTCAAGGGAGATGTTGAATCTTTTGCAAAGGGCGTCGAGCGAGGCGGGGGAGCCGGGAAATTTTTTCTTCGCCACCGAAACGCTGTCAATTACTTCGTTTGTAAGCTTTGGGCGAGAAATAAGGCTTAGCTCGTTATTTATAAAGCCCATATCAAAGCTGGCATTGTGTATTACAAGGGTTGTGTTTTGCAGATAGGACAAAAAATCATCAACAATAACGGAAAACACTGGCTTATCCGCCAAAAAAACATCGCTAAGACCATGCACCGCAAAAGACCCAGCATCCACCTTGCGAGCGGGATTTAAATAAACATGAAAATTATTGCCCGTTATAACCCCATCAATTGTTTCAACACAGCCAATTTCAATAATTTTATGCCCTTCGGAGGGACTGAGGCCTGTGGTTTCGGTGTCCAAAAAAACCATTCTGCCTTTTAGCTTTGCATCTTCATTCATTTTTAAAAACACAAATATAATTTATATCGGTCGATTTTATAAGCCTAGATTGTTTTGTAAGCGGATTGTAGAACATTCCGCACATATCCACCAAGGCAATGCCCATGCTGCCACAAGCATTTATAAGGGTTTGCGGGGTAATAAAGTTGTTAAAATTGTGCATGCCTCTTGGCACTAAATTTAGCACATATTCGGCAACAAACTTTGCAAATATAAGACTTTTGATGTTTTTGTTAATTGTTGACAAAAAAAGCAAGCCAGATGGCTTTAACAAAGCCTTGATGTTTGCAATTTCTACCTCAATGTTTTGGGTATGTTCCAGCATTTCAAAGCAGCAAATTATGTCGTATTTATTTTGGGGGGAGGGCTGTGGAATAGTGGTTGTGTAATTAATGTTTAGTTCGCCTTTCACTTCACTTTGCATTGCGTGTGCCTTTGCGGCGTCAATACAGAAAGGCTCGGCATCAAAACCCGTGATATTTCCGCCTAAAATTGATAGCGGCTCGCACAATAGGCCGCCTCCGCAGCCGTAGTCCAATATTTTTTTGCCTGTAATTTTCGAGGCAAACTTTAAGATGTATTCAAGCCTTGTTTTGTTTAGTGCATGTAATGGCACCAAATTTTTTTGTTGCTGGGGGTTCCACCAATTAAAGTGTTCGTTAAAAATATTATTATTATTTTTCAGATTCATCATTTTCAGCGAAAAATTGCTCAGTTTCTGCGGCATTTTTTGCACGCTTGCTTATTGGTGTTAATGGCTTTTCAACCTCATAATTGCTGGCGGATTTATCGGCATTATTTGTTGCAAAAAACTTAACTAACTTTGCAACTTTGTGTGGCTCAATTTGCATCATTTCGCCTTGTTGTAGAGCGCCTAGATTGATGTTTCCGTAGGAAAGTCGTATCAAACGGTTCACTTCAAGATTAAAATGTTGAAACAGCTTTCTAATTTCACGATTTTTACCCGCAGTAAGCCCAATTTCAAACCACAAGTTAGATGAGACCCCAATTTTGTAACTCTCCCCTTTTTTTAGCTCAAAACTTGCGGGCTTGTAGCTAACGCCTTCAATCATAACTCCCTTCGCCATTCGCTTGATTTTTTTATCATCAAAATATCCGTGCGCCCTAACTTTGTAAATTCGTAAAATTTTGTTTTTTGGCAGAGTCATTTGCCTTGCAAGGCTGCCGCTATTTGTAAGCAAAAGCAGACCCTCGCTATTTACATCAAGCCTGCCAATGTAAATTAATCTGCCCAAGCCTTTTGGCACTAACTTATAAATGTTGTCCTTGCCTTCGTCCTCGCTTTCGCTAACTATGTAACCGGTTGGCTTGTAGAGGGCGTAAAGTTTTATGTCTCCCACTTCAACCTCCATAACGCTTTTTGTTTTGTAGATGTTTGGCTTGTTGGTTTCAACAATGGATTTTGTTTCTGGTGATGTTATAATTTCAATAACCGCGTCCAATTCCGCCAAAAGTGCCACACTTCTTACAATTTGTCCGTTAAGCTTAACACATCCGTTTTTTATTAGCTCTTCGGCCTTTCGGCGGGAGCACATTCCCCTATCGGCCATTAGTTTTGAAAGTCGTATCATAAAATTTATCTAATATTATTAATACATTAAAACAAATTGTTTTAATTGCAAGTTTTTAATGTAGTTTTTACAGCCAACTATATACAAATTTATACAAACCTACCTTTCCTCGCTAATTTTTTCATTCAACCCACTTCCCTCACTCAAACTCCCCTTTGTTATTCCCGCAAAGGCTGAAATGACAAAGGGGGCACTACTTTTTTGTATATAGTTTTCTTTTTAAGACCTATTTACAAGCCACGCAGTATTCGTCCTTTTTAATGGCAATAGCTTTTTGATTTTGACTTAGTAAATTAAAGGTAAAAAGAGTGTTAAAAAATGCAAAATTTTTGCCAAGTAAAATATAATTTAACACAAGGCCGCAAAGCATTGAGCCCGCAATTGTTGGGGAAGGAGGAAACACCCCGCTATTGGCACAGGTTTGAGTGTCCTGCGGGTTTTCAAAAATGCAGCGGTAACATCCACCACCAAAATTACCACCAAGATTATTAAATATGTAAATTTGCACATCAAACCCAATTGCCGCACCGCCAAAGAGCGGTTTTTGCAGCTCAATACAAATTTTGTTTGCTAGGCTTCGCGAGGCAAAGGTATCGGTTGTGTCAATAATTACATCATAATTTTGTATAATTTGTTTGTATTTAGTAAAGCTTTTTTCGTTAAATTTGCCTTTGTAAATATTAACTTCAATATTGCCATTTATGGCCTTTATTAGCTTAGCACATTTACTTGCCTTAAAGCCGCCAATATCGGCAGATTTATAAATATGTTGGCGTTGCAGGTTAGATAACTCAATTTTGTCAAAATCGCACAAGGCAATCACACCCACCCCGCTACTTGCAAGCAAGGGCAAAAGCCCGCTGGCAACGCCTCCGCAGCCTAGCACAAAAACTTTTGCATTTTTAAATGCCATTTGCCCCTCAATACCAATTTGCGGCAAAATTATGGAGCGGGAGTATCTTTCAAGTTCCTCACCACCCAAAACATTGGCGGTTAAATTGTTGTTAGATGGCACTTTTTTGCAAAATTTCAATAGCCTTCTGTTTGCCCTGCACAGACTGCACTTTTACCCACTTGCCTTTTTCAAGGTCTTTGTAATGCTCAAAAAAGTGTTGAATTTTTGCAATTAAAGATTGGTCTAAATCGGCAATATCATTAACATTATCATACATTTTAGTAACCGAAGAGCTTGGAACGGCGATAATTTTTTCGTCCATACCTTTTTCGTCCTCCATAACCAGCACGCCAACGGGGCGGACTTCAACAACGCAGCCGCTTTTAATTGGATACGGCGAAACCACTAAAACATCGGCAGCGTCGCCATCCTCCGAGAGGGTATTTGGCACAAAGCCATAGTTGCACGGATAATACATTGGGGTTGCAATAAAGCGGTCAACCATCATAAAGCCAGATTCCTTGTCAAATTCGTATTTAACGGGCACCGCACAATTTGCCTCAATTTCAATAATTACATTGCAAACCTCAGGAAATTTCTTCCCTCTACCCAAAATCTTAATATCGGCCATAAAATACTAAAAAACTACTATAAAAAAATTATTTTTTTATAAATAAATGCAAAAATTTATTTGTCAAGTCAATTTTGTTTTTATGAGGGATATGTCTCTCCCCGTCATCCCGTGTCTTACTTTGTCATTCCCGCGAAGGCGAGAATCCAGTAAAAAATTACAGACTTTGCAAAATTTTGATTATTTGTTGTTCGTCGTTGTAGGGGTGTTGGTTGGTGCCAATAATTTGATAGGTTTCGGCGCCTTTGCCGGCAATAACAATAATATCGTCCTTTTTTGCAAGTTTAATTGCCGCCTCCACGGCTTCCTCTCGCCGTATTATTTGGGTAAAATTTGCAAAATTACACTGGTTGAAGCCTTGCGTAATTTGGTCTATAATGTTTTGAGGGTCTTCGGTGCGGGGGTTGTCGCTTGTAATTACGGCGTAGGTGGCATATTTGGCAACGGTCTGAGCCATTAGCGGGCGTTTTGAGGCGTCTCTATCGCCTCCGCAGCCAAAAACGCAAATTAATTTTGCCTGCGGTTTTAATAAATGCGTGGCAGATTGCAAAATTTTTTCTATTGCATCGGGAGTATGCGCAAAATCGATGTAAATTTCAACCCCCAAATTATTTTTTACAGATTGCATACGCCCCTCGGGCATTGGCAAATGTGGCAGAGTAGTTTTTTGGAAAACAAATCCCAACCCCTCAACAAGCCTAATTGCAAGGGCAATGTTGTAAAGCTGAAACTGGGGATACTTGCCATCAATGCAAATTTTATTGTTAAAAACAACCGCCTCCCCATCCTCGCAAACTTGAAAATTGCTAAGCTCAAAATATTGCTTTTTTACATAATGGGGAATGTGCTTTTCTATTTGGTTTTTTTGAGGAATGTCGGCATTAATTACGGCAGTTGCATTTGGGTGCAAATAGTTGCTAAATAGCAACATTTTGCTTGCAAAATAGGCATCCATTGTCTTGTGAAAATCCAGATGGTCCTGCGTAAAATTGGTAAATCCCGCACAAACAAATTGCAGCCCGCTTAAACGGCCCGTTTGCAAAGCAATAGATGTTGCCTCAACAAAGCAATACTTAACTTTTTGCTTGTAAAGAGCGTTGAGCGTATAATACAAATTTGCAATATCTGGAGTTGTAAGACCCGTATTTGCAAAACTTAAATTGCAGTTAAAATTTGTTCGCACCCCCAAAGTGCCAATGGAGGCGGCCTTAATATTAAATTGTTTTAAAAGTTCAATGCAAAAATGCACCGCAGATGTTTTGCCATTTGTGCCTGTAATTGCAATAAGTTTTGGCTTATTTTTGTATTTGCAATTTAAAAGCTTTACCATATCGGCATGGCTTTTTATTTTATACAAAAAAACTTTCGCCTCAGGGCAGTTTTTTTTTGCAATGCCATAGCCATCCTCGGTTGTTGCTAATATAAATTTTGCCCCAAGTTGATGTGCTTGCTGGGTAAGGCAGTGTCCATCAAAATTTGTGCCTTTTATGCAAATAAAACAATCACCCTGCAAAATAAATTTTGTATTTTTCGTAATATTTTTGGCAAAATATTTTAAAAGCAGTCGTATAAAAAAGTTTTTCATAGATTTGTTTGTAGATTGATTAGAGGTGGTCAAACAATTTTGTGCCAAAATCGCATAAATCAAGAGTTGTAACTAGCTTCATTGCCTTAAAACAATCTAGGGCGAGGTGGTAACGATTCGAATTTTGTAGCATTTTTGTAAGCTCAGCCATTATTTTGTGTAAGTAAATTACATCGCTAATGGCGTATTCTATTTGTTCGGGCGATAAATTATCACTGCCCCAGTTGCTAGTTTGTTGTTCCTTATCCATTGTTATGGAGCAAATTTCTCGCACAAGAGTTTTTAGCCCATGCCTATCGGTGTAAGTGCGTGCAAGTTTTGAGGCAATTTTGGTGCAATAAATGTTTGCAGCATCTTCAAGCCCCAAATATTGGCGTAAAATTGCAACATCAAAACGAGCAAAATGAAAAATTTTCACAACAGACTCATCAGCAAGCAATTTGCACAAATTTGGCGAACTATACCCCGCCCCCAAATTGTATTTTACAATTGCAATATTGCCATTTTCATCGCACATTTGCACAAGGCACAGCCTATCGCGTTTAATATTTAGTCCCATTGCTTCGGTATCAATTGCCACCGAGCCTTTTAAAAAAGAGTGATAATCCTCTGGCAAATCGCCATAAAACATTTTATAATTACGCGCCATGAAAATATTAATATAATTTTGTAATATAATTTTGATATAACTAAGTTGTATTATTTTAATTATATCTATTTTGTTGTCAATCATTTTGTTAATCAATTTGTGCTTAAGTTTATTTTTTACTTTTTGCTAGATTTTTAACGCAAATGCTTTATAAGGTCTTTGTTTGTTAAAGTGGAAATGAAAAAAGAACCGGTTAAAAAAGAGCGGGTTGTTGTGGCAATGTCGGGCGGGGTGGATAGCTCGGTTGTGGCTGCAATGTTAAAAGACCAAAACTACGAAGTAATTGGCGTAACAATGCAACTTTACGACTACGGAGCAACTGCAAACAAAAAGCAAAAAACCTGCTGTGCAAGTAAGGACATCAACGATGCAAGCATTGTAGCACAAAAAATTAACATTCCGCATTATGTTTTAAATTACGAAAGCCGATTTAAGGAGCAAGTGATTGACAAATTTGTTGAGAGCTATCTGCAGGGATACACTCCAATTCCTTGTGTTTCGTGCAATCAATCTGTTAAATTTAACGATTTATACAATTTTGCCAAAAAGCTTGGGGCAAAATTTTTAGCAACAGGGCATTATGTAAATAAAATTATTGCAAGCGATGGCACCGCCCAGCTACACAAAGGGGCGGAGGAGCAAAAGGACCAAAGCTATTTTTTATANGCAACAACGCAGGAGCAGCTCAATTACTGCGAGTTTCCACTTGGAATGCAAACAAAAGACCAAACTCGCCAGCTTGCCGTAAAATATGGCTTGGCGGTTGCTAGCAAGCCGGATAGTCAGGATATTTGCTTTGTGCCCGAGGGCGACTACTTTGCCGTTGTAAAAAAACATTCCAGCGTTGAAATAAAAAGCGGGGACATTATTGAAATTGAAAGCGGCAAAAAAATTGGCATTCACGAAGGAATTGCAAAATACACAATAGGGCAGCGGCGTGGACTGGGGGTCTCCTCCGCTGAGCCTTTGTTTGTTGTAAAGCTAGACCCAAACACAAACACCGTCTACGCTGGGTCGGTTAAGTATTTATACAAAAAAAGATTCCTCATTGAGGATATAAATTTTTTGTGCAACTCAGCGGCTTTTGCGGCGGAGGGCAAAGTTGTGGAGCTAAAACTTCGCTCAATTCAAAGGGAGCAAGTGTTTGGACTCATCAAGCAAAGCGGCATTGAGGGGCAATATATTGTTGAGCTAATTAACCCAACAAGGGCAATTACCCCCGGTCAGGCCTGCGTTTTTTACGAAAATTCTCAAGTTCTTGGCGGGGGAATTATACGGAAGATATTGGATTAGGTTATCCTATCATTCCCACCCTCTTTTTTGTCATTCCCGCGAAGGCGGGAATCTAGGCTTTTTTAGACTTCCCTGTCCCTCGCCACTTGCGGGAGAGAGTGCTTTTGTCCGCAGGGCAAAGGGTGTGAGGGCTTTATAAAAATTGCATTGCTTCTTAAAATACCCCGCCCAACCTCCCCTTAAAGGGGAGGAGGACGAAGTTGGCAGGTGGGTCAAGCCCCTCTCCCTGAGGGAGGGGGGGTCAAAGATAATTAGGGGGGGTGAGGGCTTTTAAAAATAATGCAATAATTTCCCAGATTTCCGCGTTCGCGGGAATGACAAAGGAAGGAAAGGATGACAAAAAAGATGGCGAGAACGAGAGGATAAAAAGGGTAGATTTTGAGATGGAATCCCAACAAAATATTTCAACAAAATTAAGTTATAGCCAATACACAAGGATTTTAGTTATTTGTATTTGATTTTTTTTTGAGCACTTTCACAGAACGCTTTTACAAAGCACTTTCACAAAATGCTACTAAAAATTGGAGCGGGTGATGGGACTTGAACCCACGACCTCAACCTTGGCAAGGTTGCGTTCTACCACTGAACTACACCCGCTAGTAATGTAGTAATTTAATTTTACATAGCATTTTTTATTTGTCAATTATTTTTTTATTTTTTTTTACAAATGAGCAAAAAAATGCCCCTGCCCCCTATCTCTACCCTACACCCGACCAATCCCGACCTGCCTATACAGGCCTTATATCGGCAATTTTGCTTTTTGGGGGTGGGGTTTTGGGTTTTTTGGGGAGCATCTTGACATTTTAAATGTCAAGACGAGACAAAAAAGCAAAACCGCGCAAACAAAAAAAGTGCAAAATTGGCGAGATGAGGCGTGGAGAGGTGGGTGGGAGCGGGCGGAGTGTGGGGTGGATAGGG
>JGI12421J11937_10000570_pt1 | contig 14491 bp, 18 predicted proteins | sample LakErihyJuly2011_2_FD_11937 | JGI IMG/M metagenome (IMG submission 11937)
TTACTGTGAATACNACNGGACAAGANGCNAGTGGATTTGAANTAACNGGATTTAGTNCAACATCTACTTTATTAACTTCAATCAGTTTAGTCAATCCTCCATCGGGTACAACATTTTATCTTAATACAACAACGGGTTTAACTGCAGCAAGTGGATTTACTTTAAGTGGTAATAAAACACGTTTGGTAATAACGGGCACAATGGCTAGTATCAATACGGCATTGACATCGTTAAAGATAAACACAGGAACAATAACGGGAGATGTTAATATTTCAGTAGCAGCAACTATAAACCCAACGGGATACTATTACAATGGTGTAAACGGACACTTTTATAGACCAATAACAACAACGGCAACTTACACCGGAGCAAGAGCAGCATCTCTATTAACCACATTCAAAGGACAGACCGGATATTTAGTAACAATCACTTCTGCCGATGAAGATGCTTTTATATTTGCGAATGTACCACAAGGTAATATTTGGTTTGCACTAACGGATGAAGTAGAGGAAGCTAGATGGACAATTGATGCAGGACCTGAAAAGGGAACTCTTATTAAAATAAATAACGGACAAACAAACGGAAACATTCCTGGTCAATATAATAACTGGGCAGGTGGTGAACCAAACAATAGTGGCAATGAAGATTATGCAGTAACTAAATGGGGTGGTGGTTCTCAATGGAATGATTTACCAAACCATTTTTCAAATCCGTATGTAATTGAATATGGAACTTGGTCTAATCCTGATGATGCAATATTTACGGAGTTCTACACCAATTCAGTAACTCACTCAAACGGACAAACTATAAAAGCACTATTTGGATTTAAGTTTAATAGTTCAATTGATAAAACTAAATTCACTGCACAAATATTCAAAAGAAATGATGCAACATCGGCATGGACGGCATCGGATGGGTATAAATCATTAAGTGGTTTAGGTAAAGTATATCTTTCAAATCAAATAGATACTTCAAAGATTTATACAACTGGTATTCAATTAGCATCAGGAACATCGAATATGACACAATTTACTTCCGCCGATATTGGTAAGATATATAAACTAACCACAACGGGTGCAAGTGGTGGTGGATGGGGAACAGATATTTACACAAGTGACTCTTACATACCTGCTATGGCAGTTCATGCAGGAGTTTTAACAATCGGACAAACAAAAGAAATTTATATCAAAGTAGTTCAGGGACAAAATAATTATACAGCATCAACTCGTAATGGTATTACAACATCCGATTGGGGTGGATGGGATTTAAGTTACCAATTCGTATCAGCACCGGCATCATACAAAGCAACTATATCTCCGGGTGGAGTAGAGTGGTCTTATACAAATCCAAACGCAAGTTGGTTAAATGGTAATAGTAGATTATTAATTGATATGAGACAAATTGTAAGTGTAGACCCTACTAAAATATCAAAAGTAAAAATATTAGATGCATACGACGGGCCTGTTACATATACTTCACATGATGCAAATGGTTGGGCAATATACACAGTCCCATCACCATTAACAAAAGTAACCGATGGAACTTCTGCATACAATCAATACATTAGAAATATGAATGGTTCAAATACCGATTACGCATTTCAATGTGGTATTGGACTAACTCAATTGGGTGCATTCAAACAACATAAAATGGAATTGAATGAATACGATAGTGCTCAATTAAAAACTCTTTATAATAGTATTGTGACCGTAACGGATGTTTATTTAGCATTTAAGGAATTAGCAAATGGTGGTATATTTGGAAATCAAAGTGGTAATGAGTTTGGGTATGGTATTCAGTATATAAACGCAGATGTAAATGATGATGGATATTTCAATGAAGCTGATTGTTTCAAATTATTACAAAATCTAACAGGTGCAAGTAATTTAGTTACCAATTATACTTTGGATAATACTATAAAAGTAATGCCGGACTCAATCTATAATTTAATTGGTAAGTCAACATGGAACTCATTTACATCATATAAAGGAAAAGCATACTCATTCAGTTTATTAGATGATGTAATAAGTTATAACTATGATTTGGCAGTTAGTTGGAAAGGTGATGTAAACTTATCTCATTCAGCAACACCTCCTTCAAATGGTATAACTACAATGTCGGTTAGAACTACAATGAGCACACCGGTATCAAATGAAATTAACGCATCAATCTTAACGGAAGTAATTGGAGATAGTATTTACGCATATATTACATTAGACCCATTACAACAAAATGTAGTAGGTACTCAATTCCAATTAAACTATGATAATTCGGTGTTAAAGTTCAAAGGAATACAATTTACTACAAATGGTTCACCTACTAACTACGCAAGTGATAAGGGTGATTATATCAATTTGGGTTCATTGGTAAGTGATGGCAGTACGAGTTTAGATAAGACAACAACATATAAGATTTCATTTTCATCAAACACAAAATTGAATAACATATTGGGTTTAATTTCAATAGGTTCAACGGATGCAGTTAATAAAGATGGAAAAACATTAAAAATTAAAATAAATTAATGATAAGGATATATTTGATATTAGGATTATTAATGTTATCAGCATGTAGAAAAGTAGAATTACCAATACCAGTAGTACCAACGAATACTAACATATTTAATAGCAAACAAACCGAAGTTACTGATGGTCAAATTATTACATTTGATTTAAAAGTTAATGGGGTATATACATTGACAATTGGAGACTCGGTGACAAACCAAGTTGTGACAAGAGAAAGATTTACTGGAAAAATAGGAGAAAATAAAATAACACTTTACACAAAATCGTTACCTACCTCATATTTATACTTACTATTAGAGGATGGAAACAAAACCCAAGTAGGTAAAACAACAATTATAATTAAGTAAAATGAAAAAATTAGCATTAATATTGGTTACAACTATCTTATTTGCTGGATGTAGAAAAGTAGATGTCCCAATGCCAATAAACCAAATTCCATCAGAATTAGCAATCAGTAGTCTTAGTGGTATTAAATTGGAAACACCATTCGTAACATCATCTGTTTCAATGAATGTTAAAAGTGAAACTGCACAAATTGTGACTATTAAAATTTTTGACATATCTAATAGAGTAGTATCTAAATCAACAAGTGAGGTAAAGGTGGGTGATAATATATTAAAAGTATATACATCAGCACTACCATCATCAGCATATAGAATTGCATTATTTGATGATAAAGGTAATCAATTAGGAATAACAGATTTTAATAAGTTATAAAATTATAATAAATAAAAAATAAATAAAATGGCAGAAGAACAAGAAGAATCAACTGGTAAATCGTTTAAAAACATTATCATTGGTTTAGTAAGCACGGTAACATTAGCAGTTGGTGGTTTTATCACAAATAAGCTAACAGGCGGTGGGGATGATAAAGCTCCAACTCAACAAGCAGCTCCTATAATCAACATCCAAAACAACCAAACTCAAACAGCAGGTGGTGGTGGTAAAACTATAATCATCAACAAAGGTGGAGATGGTAAAGCAGCACCAGCACCAAAACCTAAAAAGAAAGAAGGTGATGAGTTTAAGGAAGAAGCACCTAAGTGGTAATTTAACGTATTAAAAATTTATATAAAATGGCAGAGCAAGCAAGTGGATTTAAAAACCTATTAAATAAAATGATGGCCAGAAGATGGTACATCACCGCATTAGTATTGGGTGGATTTATGTTAATTATAGGAGGAATGTTCTTCGCTATTATTAATAAAAATGAAATAGGTGGTGAATGGAAAGAACTTCTATTATTGTTATTAGGAGCTTTTATTGGTTCTTATGGTAAAATCATTGACTATTGGTTTAGTGATACTGATAAGGATAAGATGTTAGTACAAAAGATGGATGAGGAAGATGGTACGGCAATGAGTAACACTGCTGATATGCCTGTAACTCCACCAAACAATACTCCATTAATTCCAGAAGCATTTACCGCAGCAATATCAAATGCACACTCAGAACCAAATAATCCACAACATATTGAAACCCCTTTTAAATCACAACCAAGAACAGGTATTGAAGTGGATGAAGATGGCGATGGTACAATGGATGGTATAGATTTTGATGGTGATGGTAAAATTGATATGTACTTTGCACATAGACAATGTGAGCACGTATGGGGAGATTTAGATGGTGATGGTGAAGAAGAATGTTTAAAATGTGGCAAAATCAGAGATGAGGATGCTGAACAAGTTGGATAAAATAGGTTATATTAAATAACAATTAAATTAAAATAAAATGGGATTTATTAAAGACCTTTTTAAAGACAATAACGATATCAACGAAAAATCAGTAGTTGGATTCTTATCGTTTGGATGTATGGTAATCGCTCTATTCGTAGATTTGATTACAGGATGGATGGGTAAACCATTATTAATCAATGAGTATATCTTCAACGGATTCTTAGTAATAACTTTGGGTTCATTTGGTATCGCATCGGTTGATAAGTACATCAATAGAAAATCAGAGCACGATGCAGCTAAATTAGAAGCTGAGCAAGAAGAAGGATAGTAAATATGTCCTTTAACTGTAGGAAGGGCGGATATATTTTAAAGGGGAATTAAGTTTCCCCTTTTTTTATATTTATATAAAATAAAATGTTATGGCACTACCCTGTCCCGCTTGTAGAAAACCAATTGGTTTAACTTTAGAATTTATTATGAAACACCCTGTTACAGTATGTCCTCATTGTGAGGTTATTATGGATTTTACTATAAATGAAGAAATTAAAAAGAGTTTTAACGAAGCACTTTCAGAAATAGATAAGATAAAAAAACAATATAAAGGAACGGTTAAGTTTTCATAAGATTATTTGATTTCAATAATTTATTATACTTATTCTCAAACAAGTTATATTAATTTAATTAAAAAAACCAAATTTTATGGCAGGAATCGCAGACCAATTCGCAGGTCTTCCAATAGAGGAACTAATTGTATCCCCTATCATTGGAATGGCTAAAGGGCAGGCAAAATTAAACGAAGTAACTTGGAAATACATTTCTGAAGTTGCTTTTGTAAAAGACAAAGATGGTAAAACTACCGCTCGTTCATTGGATGTAGAAATGAATCGTGTAGTTACAAATGGTGCAACAGGAGAACAAGAAATACAAAAATTGTATAACAAAGTTCCAATGTTACCATTAGTACCATTACCTTCATTAGCAATTACTTCAGCAGATATTGAATTCTCTATGGAAGTAAAAACATCAGAAGCATCAAAAGATACATCAACTAGTGAAAACAGCTATGAAGTATCTGCAGGTGGAAAATGGTGGGGTATGAGCTTTAACGCTAAAGTAGCAGGTAAAGTTGCAACCAACAAAGAGAACACTAGAAGTACGGATAACTCAGCAAAATACAATGTAAAAGTACACGCTGAACAATTACCACCAACTGAAGGTATGTTGAAATTATCAGATTACCTAACTCAAATGTTAGAACCATCTTTAATTCCACTTACNNNAGNAAGAAAGTAATAATTAAAAAATAAAGGTTATATTATGGCAAGATTAAATGTAGAGGAACTAGTTGGCGGTCTTTTAGAGGCCGCCATGGTTTCTCAAGGTATAAGTGAAAGACAGCATATCAATGCTCTCCGAAACTATTTCAATGAAGATGGTACACCCAAAACTACTTCCTTTAACATAGGTGGTAAGGATTTGGTTGTACCTCTTTATATTTTAGCAGACCACTCATCTATTGGATTGGAGGAACTGGATATTGAGTTCTCTTGTAGACTTATATTTGGTGACGAAGATAAAGAAGTATCCAGTCTTAAAAAATCTCTATTGGGGTTATTTAAGAAAAAAGGATACGAACACAATATCAAAGGTATTGAGGTTGATTCTGGTTTTAATCCAAACGAAACGGGTATGGCTAAAATAAAGGTTAAATTTAAGGCTGATGAAAAGCCTGAAGCAGTTAGTAGATTAATTGATGAATACATTAAACATTTGGAAGAACCAAGTGTAACTAAATAAATTAAGGGAGAACATAGTTTCTCCTTTTTTTATATTTATATAAAATTATATAATGTTTGTACCAAATCATTTACATTTGTTAGTAAAGGGTTATTTATTAAACCCACCAAAGACAGAGGATACCTTAAACAAATGGTTATCCGAATTAGTTGATAATGTTGGAATGAAAGTTGTAGCAGGACCCACATCGGTTTACGTTGATGAACCTGGCAACGAAGGAGTTACTGGAACAATCACATTAGCCACATCACATGCAGCAATACACGTTTGGGATGCCGAAGAACCGGCTATGTTTCAATTTGACATTTATAGCTGTAAAGATTATGACCCAAACATTGTACTAAACCACATTGACCAACACTTTGATTTAAAAGAAGCTTATTGGAGTTTTATAGATAGAAACGAAGATACTTTTTTTGAATTAAAAAATGGTAAATGGATAAAATAAACTAATGAAAAAATTAATACTCATATTATTATTCATTTGTATAGGATTTATATCAAGTGCACAAATACAAAAGCCAGATACATTACAATTATCACCAAAAGAATTATTTGAAGAAAGTGATGACTGGAACGATTTGGGTATATTACAATCTTATATTGATTTCTCAAAAGATGTATTATCCTCATCAAACCTTTCAGTTGGCATAATTGGAAAACAAATATCTACTACATTAAATTTGGGATATAGTAAGTCATCAAATAATGGCCAATGGGGACATACATTCGCAGCATCAATAAATCCTATATGGAACTATTATGGTGTGGGTTATGGTATTGGTAAAAATACGGATACAAGAACAACAACATTACAATCATTTTATTCAACGGATTTTGATTTTCAAAAAGATATTACACTATCATTTATAGATGTATTTAGAACTAAAAAGTTTGGAACATTTGGTTATAGTGTAATTGCATCAAAAACATTTTGGGGAACATACGAAGGTGAGTGGGATGGAAAATATACAGTAGATGCAAATGGTAACTTTGTGGAGTTAATATACCCAACTATGCCGGCATCAAGTGAAATTACTTATAGAGGTATGGCAATGTACACATATACATTAAAAACAAAGAGGGTAAACATATCGCCACAAGTATTTGTAATGGGTGATATATACAAAGATTTTAAAGATGGCACTGCATCAGATTTAGGGTACTTAAATGCTTTTAATTTAGATTTATATTATGGAACATCATTTGATTGGAAAATAACTAAAAGATTTGTATTGAATACTAATATTAGATTTAATACAACGATTGATAAATCAACAAAAGCGGCAGGTTATAAGAAATCTAACCCGATTATATTTATGATTGGTACGAACTTTCAATTTTAAGATATTTATATAGAAATAACCATGTATGAAAAAATTATTAGTATTATTAGGTTTCTTTTTGTTAAGCAGTGCTGTGGCTGTTGCTCAAACAATAGGAAGCACAAAAACTGAAGATTTTAAAGCAGATTTTGAAAAGAAAAGAGACATCTCACAATATATGGATTATGAAGGCCCTAAAAAGAATATTCAAATCCTAAAGTGTGGTATTGGTGAGGAGGTATATGAAATGTACCCTGAACTAAAAGAAAAAAGAGTTGGATTGGGTGTTGCAAATATCGTATTAGAATATTTGGACAACCTTAATAGATTTGAATTTACCGAAGATAAGACTGAAATTAAGAATAGAATGGTAAAACAATATCAGGCATCAGCAGCAGGAATTTCCGAAAACAAATTAGATGGTAGAGGAAAGATTAAATTAGCACATTACTTTGTTGAGATTGAGGTTTACGATTATTCAGTATCCGAAGATGAAACTATCAACTTAAAGGATGGTATCAAAGATAACTTAGTAACTCGTTTAGGTTTACAGGTTAGATTTACAAATGCAGAAAACGGAACAATTATAGCAGCAAGTGGATTGGGTGAAGCTAAAACTAATAGACAATTAACTCTATTATCAGATGCAACAATAGACCCAATTAAATTCAACCAATCAACTATTAGTATTTCAACTAAGAAAGCATTGGATATAGCTTGTGCAAATATTTTAGACAAGATGATTAAAAAGGGCGTATTCGCTAAATAATAAAATGGGAACAAAACCTAAAAAGAAAAGAGCAATGAGAAGCGTTAAGACTGGAGTTAAGACTGCAGAACTAATAAAACAAAATCAAGAAATACTAAATAAATTAAAGAATGATATCTCTAACTAAATTATTAAAAGAAGATGAGTATGTAGACCAAGCTTACAAAGCTGGTGATACTCCTACTGACAATCCAATTGATGATTATGATGAATTGGATGTTGAGCAAGAAGATATGGATGATTTCATAAACTTCTTAAAAGGTTATTCAACTCAATTGGAAGAAGCAAATTGTAATTGTGTTTATGAAGCAGAATATCAGGGTAGAGAAGTGAAGTTAGGCAAACCAACGCAAGGTGATGTTAAGAAGTTTAAGGTATATGTAAAAAATCCTAAGACTGGTAAAATTATTAAAGTAAACTTCGGACAAAAAGGAATGAAAATTAGAAAATCAAATCCTGCTGCTAGAAAATCATTTAGAGCAAGAATGAATTGTGATAATCCGGGTCCTAGAACAAAGGCAAACTATTGGAGTTGCCGTAAGTGGTAATTATATGATTAAATTAAAAAATATATTAAACGAATTATCTCCAGTTGGTAATATGAATGCCCATGGAGCATCAAAGGTATTAGGTAAGGGTGGAAAGGTTTTAGGATTTGTAGCAGATACTCCAAACGCTATAGCAACTTTGATACAAGAATATCCAAATGTTGAGGCAATAGAATTCAAAATGCCATTTTCATTTGAACGCAAATCATATAAAAAAATAAAAAAAGGTGATGCTGCTTGGAAAAAATTGATGGATAGATATATTGATAATTCAACAAAAGCAATACTAAAGAAAGATTTTCAATTAAAGTGATACAACTAACTAACATATTAAACGAAGACCTCCGTAAATGGTTTGGTAAAAGAGGAGCTGGTTCATCTACTGGTGGTGGTTGGAGAACCGCTAAATAATATGATAAAGTTAAGTAGTTTAATCAAAGAAGTAGAAGTAGGACAGGGGCATGAGAACGATAGAGATATGGTTGTGGGTGTTGCTGAAATTCTTCGTATGGTAGATGATACGAACAATAGAAAAGAAATAGCAGAAGCTATGTTAAGAAAATTCAAATCAGAGGATGTAATACATGATGCGGATGAATTCTTAACGCTTTGTGGGATTTCTTAACGATTTGTTAATCTAAAAACAAAGATATAAGGGATACGGTCTAATAGTTATTGGGGAACTAACAAAATCCTAAATAATGATTAGACCGTTTCTATTTTTAATAATGTTACTCCCTTTTGTAGTATTTTCACAAGACACTTTATTCTCAAAAAAACTAACAACTGTAACAGTCCGTTCAGCAGGTAAGAAAATTACCGAAGCGTCTGTAATAACAACTATCCGAAATTCATCGGTAGTTTCTGATGGTGTATCCATAGAATTTATTAAAAAAACACCTGACAGAAATGTAGGTGATGCACTTAAAAGAGTAAGTGGTGTAACAATACAAAACGATAAGTTTGTATTAGTGAGAGGATTAGCAGATAGATACAATTCAGCTATCCTAAACAAAACCCTCCTACCATCAACTGAACCTGATAGGAGAGCATTTTCATTTGATATAATCCCAACAGCCTTAATTGATAATATTATAGTTGCTAAATCAGCATCGGCAAATCAGCCGGGTGATTGGAGTGGTGGGTTGGTTCAAATTACAACAAAAGAAGTTTCCGATAATTTCTTCAATATCTCATTGGGAAGTGGTTGGGGTTCAGTTTCAACTTCAAAGGATTTTAAGTTAGTTCAAGCTACTGAATTCCCTTCCACATTCCCATCTACATACGGATACCGTGTTAGTAGTAATGGTGATAAAAGATTATACACAAAGCAATTCAGTAATCCAATAGTAGATGGGTTTACTTCATCCCCAAACTTAAATGGTGGATTATCATTTGGTGTAAAGAAAAACAAATTCAACGCTTTATTCAGTTCAACGGTTAGAAACTCATACGGAATAAATTACATAGATAGAATAGATTATCAATCCTCAACGGAATTAGCATACGATTATAGAGATACATTATATACAAAAAGATTTTCCGCAAATGGTTTATTGAATTTAACTTATTTGGGTAAGAACCGATATAGTTGGAAAACATTAGTGAACTATCAAGCGGATGATTCTTATATGAATAGAAATGGTGAGAACTATGATAATGTTCAAAATGTTCACAGTAATTCATCTAACCATATAAACAACATTGTAGTTAATTCTCAATTTGATGGTAAACTTAAAACTTGGGATTTTAATTTAGGATACAATTTTATCTTTAGAGAACAACCTGATTATAGAGTTAATCCAATTACAAAATCATTGGGAGTAAACGAACCATATGCTACCGCATGGAGAGATACATATCGTTTTTGGAGTGTGATGGATGAAAACTCTTTTAGTGGTAACATTAACAAATCATTTGGTGATATTAAGATTGGTGGTGGTTACTTAAAAAAAATTAGAGGATTTAACGCAAGAATATTTCGTTATCTTTCAACTGATATGTTAGACGAGATAACAAACAACACAGACAAATACACTGCTGATTTTGATTTAGGTAGTGGGTATGTGATGTGGGATAAAGAATTTGGTTTATGGAAATTAAATACGGGTGTTAGAACCGAATATAATTTATTTGATGTATCTACCGCAGATTTTAGTGGAAGTAAAGTTAAAGTTAATAGAGAGTATTTGGATGTATTACCATCATTAAATCTTTCATACAATTTAGAAAAAACGAAGTATAGATTTTCATTAAGTAAAACATTAGCAAGGCCGGAGTTTAGAGAAGTAGCTAATTTTGCTTATTATGATTTTGTAAGAAACGCACAATTATTGGGTAATCCTAAATTAGAAAAATCTGACATATATAATTTAGATTTGAAATGGGAATTATATCCAAAAGTAGGAGAGAACATTTCAGTATCCCTATTTGGTAAGAACTTCATAAAACCAATTGAGCAAGTAGTAGCTGATGGTTCAGTTCCATCAAACTTATTATTAACTTACTCAAATCCTGATAACGCATATCTTTATGGTGTTGAATTAGAGTTCCGTAAAAAGGTAACTGAGTGGTTTGATTTTTATACAAACGCTTCGGTAATGAATTCAGAAGTAAATGTTAAAGGAGTTAAAAGACAATTACAGGGGCAATCAAACTATGTATTAAATGGTGGTGTGAATATACATAAAAAGAAAAACACACTTAACATAACTTACAATAGAGTAGGTGATAGAATATCAGCAATAGGATTTCAGGGTTATCCAGACATTTTTGAAAACAGCAGAGATGTATTGGATGTGACCCTTTTACATAAATTAAATAAAGGTGAAATAAAATTGGCAATAGGTGATGTGTTCGGCCAACCATCAATCTATTATCAAAAGTTACAAAACCGAAATTTGATAAAAACAAACAACGAACAAACAATTTCTTTAACATTAAACTTGAATCTATGAAAAAATTATTAGGGCTTATTTTGGTATTAGGATTATTCAGCTGCAAAAAAGAATTAGGCGGTGATGTAACTCCTATCAATGTTCCAACTACAACAACATTAAGTGGTAACATTAACACAACAACAACTTTGACATCAGACAAAGTGTGGACATTAAAAGGATATGTTTATGTAACCGACGGTGCTAAACTTATTATCCAACCGGGCACAACAATTGTTTCTGATATTGCAGAGAAGGGTGCATTAATTATTGAAAGGGGTGCACAACTTTTAGCAGAGGGAACTTCTACAAAACCAATTGTATTTACTTCAGGTAAAGTAGTAGGTGAGAGAATGCCTGGCGATTGGGGTGGTGTAGTATTATTAGGTAGAGCAACTACTAATAGAACTTCAGAACCAACTATTGAAGGTGGTATTGGTAGACCTTATGGTGGTACTAACGATTTAGATAATAGTGGTATTCTAAAATATGTAAGAATTGAATACGCTGGAATTGCTGCAATGCCAAACTCTGAAATCAACGCACTAACATTAGGTGGAGTTGGTAGTGGGACAATCATTGAGAATGTTCAAACTATTTACGCTAACGATGATGCATTTGAATTCTTTGGTGGAACTGTAAATGCAAAAAACTTATACGCTTACGCAACTGCGGATGATGATTACGATTTTGATTTTGGATATAGAGGTTCAGTATCTTATTCAGTTTCAAAGAGAGACCCACTATTCGTAGATGCTGGTGATGCTGGAAATGGTGTAGAGTGTGATAACGATGGAACGGGTACATCCGTACAACCATTCACACATCCTAAATTAGATAATATGATTTTAGTTGGACCATTTGATGTAACTTCATTAGCAAACCACAATTTAGGTTTAAGATGGAGGAGAGCAACTCAATTCACAATTACTAACTCAAAGATTGTTGGGTATCAAAAAGGTGCATTCTCAATGGAAAGTAATGAAACTGCACAAGCATATAAAGATGGTGTAAGTAAATTCCAAAACAATGAGGTTCAGTCCTATGACCCATTATTAAACTTCAAATCAACATCGGCAGTTATTACAGCAGCTGATATGAAAGTAAAAGCTTTAACGGAAGGTAACAAAGAAGTATCTTATACAAAAGCTGAAATGGAAACTCTATCTAAACCAATATGGATTAATGGATGGACTAGATTCCCATCAAAAGGAAATTAAAAACGAAAGGGAGATTTATTCTCCCTTTTTTTATATTTATAGGTAACTAAATAATATACCTATGAAAAACCTATTATTTCTATTAGCATTTATCCCAACACTAGCTTTTTCACAAGTTAGTAGCTGGAGACAAACAGGTGGAAGTGTTCCAGCGCAAACATCACAATCAACTCAAACAAGAGTTCAACCATCTATACCACAACAACAAAATAATGTGAGTAGTTGGAGAACGCAAACTGCACCAATTAGACCAGGTGATAACTTTGGAGGACAACCACTAACAAGAAGATGGAGAGCAACACAAATAAACCCATACGGATTAATGTGGGGAACTTGGGGTTGGTATCAACCTTTCCCTTACATTTGGTATGATGATTTTGGATGGAGACAAAGAAGTGAAGTTCGTATCTATGAAAATGGTAAAAGAGATACTATTAGAAAAGAACCAGTTTATACTGCATTTGGATTAGGATATACAAATAACAAACAGGCATCATTTTGGGGATTAATAGGTGGTAAAAAATCATATTTCATTATGGACTATGTAATGACTTATGCAATAGACCAAAATCAATACTATCCATATGGCCAAATTAACAACGTTGATTTTCCACTTAGCAAAACCGATTGGAAGAAAGAATCAACTTTCTATATTGGTGGTGGTAAACGAATTAATAAATTTGGAATACATGGTATGATAGGATTTGGTAGTGAAGTTATTAGATGGCAGGGTAAAGATGCAATAGGTGGTATATCATTTCCAAAATCAAATACAAACTTTACTACATTCAAAATTGGACTAACAAGAGACTTTAAACTATTTACCATAAAATTAGATACAGACCCTATAAGGGGTTACACACAAATCGGAATCGGACTAAGTAATAACTAATGAAGAAATGGCTAGTAACTATTTTATTATTAATTGTTACAACCTTAACTGCATTTAAAGCAGAAGGGCAGACTGTTACCCAAACTTATATAGACCCATGTGACCAAAAAGTATATGTGGTTATTATTCCATTTGGACAAAACTCAACAATTGCAGTTATTAGAGGTAAATCTAAAATTGTAACATTAGCAGATATCAGTAGTGGTGCATTTCAAACATGGGTGAATAGTGTATTCGCAACACCATGTCCACAAAACGATGCAATTAGATTAGCACAAGAAGCTGCCGCAAGAGCAGCCGCAGATGCCGCAGCAAGAGCCGCAGCAGATGCAGCCGCAAAAGCTGCCGCAGATGCCGCATCAAAAGCAGCAGCAGATGCTGCAGCAAAAGCCGCATCGGATGCCGCAGCAAAAGCAGCCGCAAGTGCCGCAAGTGGAGCAGCAAGTGGAGCTGCATCATCTGCCGCAAGTGGTGCTGCAAGTGGAGCTGCATCATCTGCTGCAAGTGGAGCAGCAGCATCCGCAGCAGCATCAACTCCACCACCAATAAACATCGCACCTCCTCCACCACCACCCGTAGTAGCCGCACCACCACCCGTAGCAGCACCCCCACCGGCAGCAGCACCTCCGCCTGCAAGTAGTAGTTCATCTCCACCTCCTGCTAGTGGTAGTGGTTCATCATCAACGGAAGCAAAACCAGCAGAAGCAAAGCCAGCTGAAGCAAAACCCGCTGATAAACCTGCTGATAAACCCGCAGAACAAAAGCAAGAGGAAAAGAAAACTGAAACTAAAACGGAAGAAAAGAAA
>JGI12421J11937_10000571_pt1 | contig 14489 bp, 15 predicted proteins | sample LakErihyJuly2011_2_FD_11937 | JGI IMG/M metagenome (IMG submission 11937)
TTTGATGGAAAAACATTAAGAGATATTGTAATGGAACCCACTAAACTCTATGTCAAATCTATTCTTAAGCTTAAAGAGACAATCAAGATTAAAGGTATGGCCCATATCACGGGCGGAGGCATTACAGAAAATATCCCACGGATTTTAGGGGAAGATTTAATAGCGGAAATTCAATCATCAAGCTGGCCACTGCCAAAACTTTTTCAATGGCTACAAGATAAAGGAAATATTTCTAGTGCAGAACTTTATCGCACATTTAATTGTGGAATAGGTATGGCTATTATTCTTGACCAAAAAGATGTAGCTCGTGCAAAGGAAATCTTAGAAGAATCACATGAGACTGTTTACGAGATAGGTATCATTAGAAAACGTGAAGCTAATGAACATCCTACTATGGTGATTTAATTTAAACATGAAAAGATTATTGCCATTCAAAAAGTGGCTAGCAGTTTTTCTGTGCTTATTTGGTACGATAGCTTTCTCAAAAGAACTCCCCAATATTTTAGAGTTGAAATACGAACTCACCCAAAACGGGGAGCCACTCGGTACAGTCATTGAAAAATTTATAATTGATGAGGCAGGTAACTATCATATAGAGAGTATTACAAAAGGGATTGGTCTTTACGCTCTTTTTGGAGATCGCGTATTAATAAGTGAAGGTAAGATTTCATTTGAAGGTTTAAAGCCGAAACGCTTTGAAGTCCATCAAGGAAGTAATGCGAGTAAAAATGCAACCGTAGATTTTGATTGGGATAATCAAATATTAATAACTCGCTATAAAGGTAGTGAAACGAAAGAAAATATAGAAAATAAAACTCAAGATTTGATTAGTTACTTATATCAATTTAATTATGAAAATTTTGACGAATCTATGATTGAGTTTGTAGCAGCTACTGGTAAAAAATATAAAAAATACCAATTCAGGGTTGTGGACAAAAAAGTCGAACTTTCATTAGGTAACGTAAATTTTGAGACCACCTCAATTCAAAGTATCGCCGAAAAAGATGGCAAGCCAGAAACTCAAATATGGTTGAACAATAAGCTTTATAGGCTGCCTATTCGTATTCGCTACCAGGAAAAAAATGGCTCAACATTAGAGCAAAATTTGGTGCAGGCAAATATAGATCTCAATGGACTTTAATCGTATTAAAAAATTACTGAAAAGTAATCATGTAAAATTTTTGTCAGCTATTTTTGTTTCAATTTTAATTCATCTTTTTTTATTAGGCGGTATCGATATATATAACCCATTCTTTTTAAAAGAGTCAGATAGTCTAAATATCGTTATTGTAAGTCATCTTGAAAGCCCTTTAAAAAATGATCAATCAGAAGTAGCTCAAAAGAAATCATCTCCCCCTAAAAAGAGCATTAAGAAAAATAAGGAACTAGATAATAGTTCGATAAAAAAAGAGGAAGGCAAAGAAAATGATTTAGATCATAACCTTCAAGGCAATGATGTAACTCAAATTTCAAATGGAGAGGAAAAAAAAGAAATTCAATATAAAAAAGTGATTATTGATTATCATGTAAGAAGAAGCCTAGATGGCTCAGCTATCGGCGCTGCAAAAACAATTTATTTACTAGATCAGGATAATCGCTACAGCATTAGGAATGAAGTTGAGGCAAAGGGGTTTGTATCTCTTTTTTATTGGAATAAATTAGTACAAACGAGCGATGGGTTTGTCACTTCAGAGGGCTTGAAGCCCCTTAATTATCATTATCAATTTGGCAGCAAAATAGATAATGCTGCAGTATTTGATTGGGAATCTAAAAAAATAATTACAACAACGAATGGAAAAACAAATGAGTTTGAAATGCTAGAAGCTTCACAAGATATGTTGAGCTTCATGTATCAATTCATGTTTGAACCCCCTTTAACAAAAATGAAACTGTACATTACAAATGGTAAATCTTATAAGTCATATGATTATGCTTATATTGGAGATGAAATTATCGAAACTGACATTGATAAGATAGAAACTATGCATATAGCAAAATTTAATTACACTAACGAAGAAAGAATTGATCTATGGCTTGCAAAAGATTATAGATTTATTCCGATAAAGATAAGAAAAACAGAAAAAGATGGAAGTATCTTAGATCAATCCGCTAAAAAAATAGAAATTGAAAGCTTAGGCTCATAAATATGTTAAATCTAAATTTGATACAGCACTGTGCAAATATCTTGGGTGAAATATTAGATTTTCATGGCCCTGCAGATATGAAATTGAGCAATTATTATAGGGAACATGGTGAACTTGGCCAAAAAGATAGGGGAGAAATCGCTGAATGTATCTACGGCATCATTAGGCGGCTCAGATTTTTAAAGAAAATAAATGAAGACGATAGTAATTATAAAAAGCTGGTGATTGCTTGGCTAATCAAAACTGAAGGTAGAAGTATTCGTGAACTTGAGCATGGGCTCAGTAAAGATGAAATTGAGTGGGCTAAATCACTAAAATCAAGAGACACTGAAAACTATACCTGGCCTGAGAAATTAAGCTTGCCAGATTGGCTTTGGGATTTATTGGTTGAACAGTATGGCTTAGAAGAAGCAATAGATCTAGGAAGAAGTTTCCTTGAGCCAGCTAAATTAGATATGAGAGTTAATACAATAAAAATAAGTCGAGATGATCTAGTTGATCAGCTTGCAAAAGAAATAGCCGATATTGAGGTTATGACTTATTCACCATCGGGGATCAGAATTGCGCGGGGAACGTCATTAAGTCGCAATAAATTATTTTTAGAAGGAAAGATTGAAGTTCAAGATGAAAGTAGTCAAATACTAAGTTTCCTGGTAGATGCAAAAAGAGGAATGATGGTTGCAGATTTTTGTGCTGGCGCAGGAGGCAAGAGTTTGGCAATAGGTGCCATTATGAAAAATACGGGACGTATATATGCTTATGATATTTCTGAAAAAAGAATTATTAATTTAGGTAAGCGACTGAAAAAATCTGGATTATCTAACTTATTTGCACAAAAAATTAAAAATGAAAAAGACGCAAAGTTAAAAAAATTACATGGAAAATTTGATCGAGTGCTTGCTGACGTTCCTTGCAGTGGCACTGGAACATTTAGAAGAAATCCAGATTTAAAATGGAAAAATTCTATTCAAGACTTAGACGAGCTTAACATGAAACAGCTAGCCATTCTAGATGAAGCTAAAAAACTAGTAAAAAAAGAAGGCCGATTAATTTATTCCACATGCAGCCTTTTAAAAAGAGAAAATGCGCTTATTATTGAAAGTTTTTTAGAGAAGAATAGAAATTTTAAAATAATTTCAGTTAATGATATTTTGATAAAAAATCAAATACCTCTTTCTACAGGCATTTTTTTGGAGCTGACTCCGCATAATCAGAAAACAGATGGATTTTTTGCGGCAGTATTAGAGCGTATTGATTAAAAAATTAACGTTTATACTTTAATTTTTCAGTGTAAAGTTCTATTTTTTTCCAGTCAAAGTAAGGCCCTGGATCTGTTTTTCGTGATGGCGAGATATCAGAGTGTCCCACAATAGATTCAATCGGGTATTGTTTGACTATGCTTTGAATGAGTTTTTCTAGGCATTTGTACTGCTTAGATTCAAAACTATCATAGTCGCTCCCTTCCAGTTCAATCCCAATCGAAAAATCATTGCAATTATTAACTTGATTCCAAGTCGACTCACCTGCATGCCACGCGCGATCTAAACATGACACAAATTGAATGAGCACACCATCTCTCCTAATCAGGAAATGAGATGATACTTTTAGGCCTGAGATAGATTTAAAGTATTCGTGACCGTCAGGGTTAAGTTTATTTGTAAATAAATCAATGATATTATTGCCCCCATAAATTCCGGGTGGGAGACTAATGTTATGAATTACAATTAAATTAATATTAGACTTATTCGGTCTATTATCAAAGTTAGGCGATAATATAACCTCTGCTTGTTTTGCAAATCCTGCATCGTTTATCAATAGAGATGAAAGCATTGTTAATTTAAGTAGTATTTAAAATTAAAGGAATGAAATGATTTTCTTACAATTATTTTTAATGTTAATAGTTATTCTAGTCGCAGCTGAGATATTTACCAATGCACTTGAGCATTTAGGGGAAAAATTAAAAATTTCGGAGGGCGTCACAGGATCAATTTTTGCAGCTATAGGAACCGCGCTTCCAGAAACGTTAGTCCCTCTATTAGCACTTTTGTCTTCTCATGGAGACGCCAAGACTAATCACGATGTTGGGGTAGGGAGCAATTTTAGGTGCCCCTCTGATGCTCTCTACTTTAACAATGTTTATTATGGCTATTTCTGTAATTGGCCATAGAGGACTTGGAGGACATCTAAAACCTGAAAAAACAGGGTTGATTAGGGATTTAGATTTTTTTATATTCTCATTTATTTTCGCTGGAATAGCCTTATTTATTCCTCATACGTCCGAACTCGCTAGAGGGTTAATAGCATTTTTAATGGTTTTTTCATATTTTATATATATTTTAATGACTATTCGAGCATCAAAAAAACTTGTGAGTGAAGGCCACTCGACTGAAGCATCGAATCCAATGTTTATGGAAAGAATTGGTTTGCCAAATAATTATCTGATTATTTCTATTCAATTACTTATTGGCTTAGCTCTTCTGATATTTGGTGCAAAAGGATTTATTTCTGGCATTGAAGAGACATCATCTATATTGGGAATTTCTGCACTTATTTTGTCGATGTTAATTATTCCAATAGCGACAGAGCTTCCTGAAAAAGTGAATAGTATTTTTTGGATTCGCAAAGGTAAAGATACACTTGCATTTGGTAATATCACTGGCGCGATGGTATTTCAAGGAACACTCCTTCCTGCAATTGGCATAATTTTAACGCCGTGGGAGCCAAGAAAAGAAGTTTATTTATGTATCTTTATAACGCTACTTTCTTCTTTGTGGATCAGAACTCTGATTCACAAATCTAATATAAAAGTTTGGCATTTAGGCATAAATGGCATCTTTTATTTTATCTACCTATATTTTGCACTGCATTGATTGATTGATTTAGTTTTTTATTTGTGAAAAAAGATAATCCGCCGCTCATTCGAGTTTATGGTTCTTTAATATATGAATTATTCGCTCTAGTACCCATATGGATGGTGGCAGGATTTATTTTTATATATTTCTTTGATGATTTTTTCGGCGTATATCGCAGGCCAATATTTCAGATTTATTTATGGCTTATCTCAGGATTTTATTTAACTTATTGCTGGACCAAATCGGGCCAGACTCTGGCAATGAGAGCATGGAAATTAAAAATAATTTCTAGGCACGGAGCCCTAAGTAAAAAATTAGCATGGAAGCGTTATATTTATGCCACCTTGGGAGTGCTTGCGGGAGGCATAGCCTTCATATGGGCACTTACAAATAAGAAACATTTGTATCTTCATGATCAAATTTTGAATAATCACTTTATTGATGTTCGGTTTTATAAATCATCATCACACCGATTGAAAAAAAGATAAGCGTAGGAATTACAGCACAAGATAGAGGGTGCCAGTCGTTAAGAAGTCCAATATGCCTAAATCCTGAGTTCATGATCTGGTAGAAAATACCAAAAAGAATGCCTAGAAATATCTTTACATTTTTACCGCCAGAGCGTTCTTGAAAAAATCCGAATGGAATTGCAAACAATACCATTGCAATAGATGCTAGTGGATAAATTAATTTTTCCCATAAAGCTATTTCATACCTAGTAACTTTTTGCCTATTATTTTTCAGATATTTAATAAAATGTATAAGGCCCATTGATGACATTTTTTCTGGAGAGATAAGCAGAACATTCATCATTTCAGGTTTTATAAGTGATTTCCAGTTTGCACTTTTGAGCGAATTTGTAGAAACTTTATCTTGATTAAAAATTGTTTGATTAACATCCTCAAGCTTCCATTCAGATTCTTTAAAGTTACCTTTTTTAGCATTTGTAATTGTTCTTAAGTGAAAATTATTATCGAATTCGTATATATGTATATTTGATAAGCTTGTATCTGGCAAAACATGCTCAACATTAATAAAGCTATTGCTATCTTTAATCCATAAACCAGATCTAAATTCCTGAGTCACAATAGACTCTTTGGCTGTAATTTTTATTTCTTGCGCTTTTTTTTCTGTAAAAGGAGTCACGAGATCTCCCACCGCAAATGTAAATAAAGTAAAAAATAATCCGGTAAATGAGAGTGTAAGTGCTATGTGCTTTATCCGAGTATCCGCTTGAACGTATAACAGTTAATTCAGAATTTTCAGAAAGCTGCCCGATAGCATACATAGATCCAATAAGGACTGCGATAGGGACTATTTCATAAACATGCCCTGGGATACTAAAAACAACATAACTAAAAATACTAAGTAAGCTATACGTTCCTTTCCTAAATCATTCATTTCTTGAATGAAATCAAAAAAAGATAATATACCTATAAGCCCAATCATGATGCCGAAAATTGGCAAAACAAACTCTAAATTAAGATATCGATACAAAATTTTCATTTTGTATTTAAGATGCTTTTTAAGTTAAATAACGGCTGATTGATTGACCGTCTATAAGTAAAATAAATGGCTACGAGTAAAAAAATAAGATGAATTGGCCAAAAACCAATTGTCACACTTACTTTTTTAAGAGTGATGAATGTATTCATGATAGCTAAAAGATTATTGTAGATAATAAAAATTAACACAGCAAAAATAATATTAAGAGATCTTCCTGCCCGAGGATTGGTAAAGCTTAAGGGAATAGCTAAGAAAACTAATAGAATGCATGAAATGGGAGCTGCAATCCTCCACTGAAGTTCTAATCGGTCTCCTAGAGTATTTGATTTAATTACATCAGAAAGTTTTTTACTATCAATACTTTCTATATAAGGCTCAACAGGTTGTTGGGCAGTCAAAATGCCATATTGATCAAATTCAGTAGTAGAAAACTCTTTTGTATTTGGAATACCCTCGTACCTTCGACCCTTTTGCAAAATAATATAGTTATCACCTTTGCTTGAAATTTCTCGATGACCATTGCTAGCAATCACCACGCCTAATTTATTATTGTGCTTTGTTTGTACAAAAATATTTTTTACAGAACTTCCTAATTTATCAAAGCTTTCAATATAAAACACTCGATCTAAACTTTTTGATTCTTTAAACGTCCCTGGATTAAGCCTTGACAATTCATCGCGACTTTTTAATTGGCTCTTAAATTGATCGGCAGTTCTGACTGCCCAAGGGTTTAAAAAAAGTGAAAGAAATGCCACCATGAATATTGCCGGCAAAGCAAAAGAAGCAATTGGTTTAATAATCTTTGCGAGACTCAAGCCAGAGCTAAGCCAGATAATCATTTCTTGGTCACGATACCATCGAGAAAGCGTAAGAAGTACTGCTAAGAAAATAGACAGAGACAAAAGAAGGGGGGAATATTTGATAAGATTGAGCCCCAGAATTGTCATGATTGAATCATTCGGGATAGCGCCCTTAGCTGCAAATCTAAGATAAAATGTAATTCTTTGGGCCATTACTATACTCATAAGTACCAAAAGTGCCGTAACTGAATTAACAAGCAGTTCTTTTTTTAACGAGCTTTTAAATAGCATTGATTTTTCCCGTTTTTAAAATTCGAGAATATTTAAGGAATATATATGAAATTTAGCATAAAAACAGATCACCCGGAGAAACAACGATCAGATGTATTAGTCCTCGGAGTTTACGACTCACTTAAGGTTGCATATGACAAACCAATTTTAAGCACATCTACGATTAACTATATTGCTTCTATTTTGAAACATGGTGATATGAGTGGTAAAGCTGGCTCTTCTCTTATTTTATATAATGTGCCTGGAATAAAGATCCCAAAAATACTTTTAATAGGCCTAGGTAAAGAAAAAGAGCTAGATGGGAAAAAATACTGTGCCGCAGTAAGAGCTATGATTTATGCACTTAAGAAAATGGACGTTAAAACAATTTCATCTTATATACAAATTGCTCCAGTTATAGAAAGTGATATTGCTTGGAATATTGAGCACTTTATAAACGAAGTTATGGACGCGAGTTATGAATTCGCTGAGCTCAAAACAATCAATAAAAAAACTAAAAAAACTTTTGATTTTCTTGTGAATGTAGATAAGAAAAATCAAAAAATCGCTGAGGCAGCGCTAAAGAAATCCTTTGCATTAGCAAAAGGGATTGAGCTTACAAAAACGCTTGGCAATCTCCCACCTAACATATGTACACCCACTTATTTGGGCAAAAAAGCTCAAGAAATTGGAAAAGAACATGGCATGAAGATTGATGTTTTAGATCAAAAACAAATTGAAAAATTAAAAATGGGTTCTTTCCTTGGTGTAGCTAAAGGCAGCAGACAGCCCCCAAAATTTATTATACTTCAGCACAATAAAGGTAAAAAAACACAAAAACCCATTATTTTGGTAGGCAAGGGCATTACGTTCGATGCAGGTGGCATATCAATTAAACCTGCGGGTGATATGGATGAAATGAAATACGATATGTGTGGAGCGGCTAGCGTCCTCGGTACCTTTGAGACGATTGGCCTATTGAATCTCCCCATGAATGTCATTGGAATAATTCCAACATGTGAGAATTTACCTGATGGGTTAGCTTTGAAACCTGGAGATATTTTAACCAGTATGTCAGGCCAAACAATTGAAGTATTAAATACTGACGCTGAAGGAAGATTAATCTTATGCGATGCATTAACTTACGCAGAGAGATTTAATCCAGAGGTCGTAATTGATATTGCAACTCTCACAGGGGCATGTGTGATTGCTCTTGGGCATCACGCTTCAGCCTTGTATAGCAATGACGATAAGTTAGCTAAAGATCTTGAGTCAGCAGGTCAAATATCTATGGATCGTGTATGGCGTATGCCGTTGTGGGAAGACTATCAATCACAACTCGATAGCAACTTTGCAGATATGGCTAATATTGGCGGAAGAGCAGGAGGCAGTATTACTGCGGCTTGCTTCTTGTCTAGATTTGCAAAAAAATATAAATGGGCTCATTTGGATATTGCAGGAACTGCATGGAAATCCGGAAAAGCTAAAGGAGCCACGGGAAGGCCGGTTGGATTATTAACACAATATATTTTAAATAAAATATATTAAACTTTCATGACCTATATAGATTTTTATTTTAATGTAGAAAATAAATTTAATAAAATTCACGAAATCTTAGAAAAAGAAATTTTTCGAAAAAGAAAAATATATATATCAGTAAGTGATTTAAATGGCGCTGAGCTATTAAGCGACTTTCTGTATTCAGCTGCAGTCACTTCATTCCTTCCGCATATGATAGGAAGTTATGAAGAGAGAGCGCCTGTTCATATTGATTGGGAACATAAATCTTTAAGTGATGACTTTATGGTTAATTTAAAGTCAGATATTCCACCTTCTTTTTCAAGGTACTTGAGGCTTATTGAGATTGTGTCCAACGACGACGAAGACAAGAAAAAAGCAAGAGATCGTCTAAAGTTTTATCGTGATCGCGGTTACGAGATTAAGCTGATTGATGTTACAAAAGAAATTTAATTAGCGAGTGAGTTCGGAGTATTGAGAAGCGTCTAAAAAAAGCTCTTTGTTATTTATGTCATCTTGAGATGACATTTTACAAATCCAAGTTTCATAGGGCTTGTCGTTAATTGACTCTGGAGATTTTTGTATATTAGGGTTAATTTCCATCATCACACCATTGAGCGGCCCTATTAAATCAGAAGCTGTTTTGACTGACTCAATCGTACCAAAGGCAATATCTCTTGAGATCTGACTTTGTAATTTGGGGAGCTCTACAAAAACGACATCACCTAAAAGATTTTGTGCGAAATCGGTAATACCAATTTCGTAAGTAGCATCCCCAATGGATTTAATCCAGAGGTGCTCACGTGTATAGATAAGTGTATTTGGAATATTCATAATAAATTAGTTAAAGGCAATTTTATCTTTAAATACATTAAGTTAATGACAAATATGTTTTTTTTGTTTATTATCGCGTAAATTTAGTATGAATAGGAGATTACAGAATGAGAGAACGTATCAGACTTTTTTTCATCCTAAGCATTACTTTTTTTCTTGCATTACCTGCAATCACAGTCCAAGCAAAACCATCAAAAGCAGAGATAGCTCGCATATCTCGAGCAGATACCAAAACCAATAAAGACGGCCTTTTAAGGGTAGCCTCTTCAAACGCTCTTATTGTAAATCAAAATACTGGCGAAGTATTATTTGCTAAAGATACTGACGCTTTAACTTCTATTGCTTCAGTTACTAAGCTTATGACTGCTATGGTAACTTTAGATGCAAATCTTTCTATGGATGAAGAGATTGCCATCACGAATGAAGATGTAGATACGGTAAAAAATTCAAGTTCAAAATTGCCAGTGGGAACAGTCTTGCCCCGCTCAGAATTGCTTAAAATTGCTTTGATTGCTTCTGATAATCGTGCAGCATCCGCTTTGGGTAGAAATTATCCAACAGGAAAAGCTGGTTTCGTAAATGCCATGAATATTAAAGCTTTACAACTTGACATGACGCGCAGTGAATTTGCAGACCCTACAGGGCTTAATAATCATAATATGTCGACAGCTGAAGATCTTGTAAAGATGGTAAAAGCCGCATACCAATACCCTGAAATTCGAGAAATTACAACGACAGCTTCATACGAAGCTTACGTTAAAGGACATCGTGCGCCAGTAAATTTTAATAATACTAATGGACTGATAAGAAAGAGTGACTGGATTATTGGCTTATCAAAAACTGGCTTTATCCAAGAAGCTGGAAGATGCCTAGTCATGCAAGCCATAATAAGTGGACAGCCTATGATTATAGTATTACTTAAATCTTATGGAAGTGCTACTCGAACTGCAGATGCAAATAGAATTCGTAAGTGGATCGAAAAAACCTCTTCAATTTCTCATTTAAATCNATCTAAACAAGACAGCTAAACTTTTTTAGCTTTTACAGCTTTCTTCTTTGCTGCAGGTTTTTTAATAGCTTCTTTTTTCTCAGATGTTTTCTTAACAGTTGTTTTTTTAGCTGCTGTTTTCTTTTTGCCCTTGCTCGAAGCTTCTTTATGAGTAATTAGTATTAGAGCCTCTTCCAAAGTAATTTTTTCGATATCCTGATCTTTTGACAAGGTAACTTTAGTAGATCCTTTTTGAAGGTATATGCCATATCGACCATTAAAAATTTCAACCGAAAGGTTTGCTTCGGGATCGTTACCCAAAATTCTTAAAGGAGCATTTTTAGCAATAGCTTCTGCTATTAACTCAAGGGCTCGATCCAGTGTGATATCAAAAATAGATTCGGATCTTGGAATAGATTTAAATTTGCCATCATAATTTACATAAGGCCCAAAACGTCCAATATTTACAATCACTTTTTTGGCAGTTTCAGGGTGGAGACCTAACTCCTTAGGAAGGGATAGAAGATTTAATGCTATGTCTTCATTTAAATCACTCAATGAAATTTCTTTAGGAACACTAACGCGCTTAGGTTTCTTTTTGCTGTCTTCTTCTTGAACNCCTACTTGAAGATAAGGCCCATAGGGGCCTACCAAAAGAAGAACATCTTTGCCGGTTTCAGGATCTTTGCAAACAAGAACAGGCTCATTCGGAGCGCTTGAGTCACCATTTACATTTCTTGTGTAATCACAATCTGGGTAGCCTGAGCATCCAATGAACTTACCTCTCCTACCAAGTCTAGAGAATAAAGGTTTGCCGCATTTAGGACAGTCTTCATTAATAGCTTCTTGTGTAATTTCAGCTCGATCGATATTTGATTTTTCAATAATTGTTTTATTGAAGTCATCCCAAAAGCTTTTAAGAAGCGGAATCCATTCTTTATTATTCTCTGCAATTTCGTCTAAAGAGCTTTCAAGACCAGCAGTAAAATCATAATCTACATAGCGAGTAAAATGCTCAGTTAAAAATTTATTAACTACACGACCTACATCAGTAGGCATAAATCTTTTTTTATCGAGAATGACATATTCACGATCTTGAAGTGTTGAAATAATACTTGCATAGGTAGAAGGTCTTCCAATGCCATATTCTTCCAACGATTTGACTAGGCTGGCTTCAGAGTATCTGGGCGGTGGCTCAGTGAAATGTTGATCCCCATAAATTTTATCAATAGTTAGAATTTCGCCAGTTTCAAGTGGAGGTAATTTAAGAGAGTCTTCATCTTCATTTGAAGCGTCATCTAAGCTTTCAGTATAGATAGCAATAAATCCTGGGAATATAAGCGTTTGCCCCGTCGCCCTGAATAAATTTGCTTCAGAGCCAATTGCAAGATCAACACTCACTGCATCAAACTTTGCTGGCGTCATTTGGCTAGCTAAAGATCGCTTCCATATCATTTCGTATAACTTAAATTGTTCAGGAGACAATTTACCGATAAGGCTCTGGGGTGTTCGGCTAATATCTGTTGGTCTAATAGCTTCATGTGCCTCTTGCGCATTTTTTGATTTTGTTTTGTAAAAAATAGGCGCTTTAGGTAAATAATCTGCTTCAAAATTTGACTGAATGTATCCTCTAATTTGATTCATCGCTTCATTTGAGAGCGAGAGTGAATCAGTCCTCATGTAAGTAATTAATCCTACGGCACCGCTGCCAGTATCAAGACCTTCATATAGCTGCTGGGCAATTCTCATGGCTCGGCTCGTTGTAAAACCCAGTTTGCGAACTGACTCTTGTTGAAGTGTTGATGTTGAGAATGGGGGCGCAGGGTTGCGCGTTCTTTGTTTTTTTTCAACGCGCGTAACTTTTGTTTTTCCAGCACTTTCTAGAAGTAATTTACCAACAATATTTTCGTGATCTTCTTTTGAAGTAATAGTAAATTGCTCTACTTTTTTATTGTCGAGCTGAACGAGTTTTGCTTGAAATTTATTTTTAGACTTAATAGAATCTAAATGAATCGTCCAATATTCTTGGCTGATAAATTTTTCGATTTCAATTTCTCTTTCAATAATAAGCCTTAATGCTGGGCTCTGAACTCTTCCCGCCGATAATCCTCTTCTGATTTTCTTCCAAAGTAGAGGTGATAAATTGAAACCTACAAGATAGTCGAGCGCTCTTCTAGCTTGCTGAGCGTTGACAAGAGGCATTGATATATCTCGAGGATGTTCAATGGCATACTCAATAGCTGATTTCGTAATTTCCTGAAAAATGACTCTTTTAATTAACTTATCTTTAGTTAATTTTTTTTCATTGAGTATCTCCAGGATATGCCATGAAATAGCTTCTCCTTCTCGGTCAGGATCCGTAGCTAGATAGACTTCATCAGATTTTTTTACGGCCCTTGCGATTTCATCAACATGCCTGGAGTTTCTTTCAATAATTGCATAATTCATTTTGAAATTATTATCTGTTTCAACGGCACCTGTTTTTGGAATAAGGTCACGCACATGGCCATAAGATGCTAAAACTTCGAATTTATTGCCAAGATACTTTTGAAGAGTTTTGGCTTTAGATGGTGATTCAACAATTAAAAGTTTAGACATTAGGGTTTTCTAGATCAAAAATTTGGGTGAATAATAAATTTAAATCTTGATATATACAAGGTGTCTATACTAACTTAGTTAAATAAATTACGTTAATTAAATTTAAATAATGATTTTAAGAAGCAATATTTTCTTTAAAAAAAGCAATATTATTTAAGTCGGTATTAAGATTTCTGATTAAGTCTTCCGTAAAAAGAAGGTCATCCTTTTCTTCTTTGTTGGATTGATTAAGATTTTCGAAGTCATATAGTCGCCGGTCTCCTAAGTGTGAGGGTTCAACATTAGAGATGGCTTTATATATATTGTTAACTCGCCCCGGTTGCTCTTTCTCCCATTCCATCAACATTCCTTTTATTTTTTTCCTTTGAAGATTTTCTTGTGAACCACATAAATTACAAGGAATAATAGGAAAATTCATTCGAGACGCATAGCTTGAGATCTCTTTTTCGGAGCAGTAAGCTAAAGGCCTAATAATAATATTTTTACTATCATTGGAGATTAGCTTAGGTGGCATAGCTTTTAATTTAGAACCAAAAAACATATTAAGAAAAAGTGTCTCAACAATATCATCACGATGATGGCCCAAAGCAATTTTATTAATATTAAGTTCTTTTGCTGTCCTATAAATAATTCCGCGTCTTAAACGAGAACATAAAGAGCAGGTAGTTTTACCACTTGGTATTTTTTCTTTAACGATTGAATAGGTGTCTTCAGTAATAATAAGATGTTCAACGCCTAAATTTTTTAAAAAATTAGGCAATACGTCTGCTGGAAATCCTGGTTGTTTTTGATCTAAATTCATCGCAATAATATCAAAATGAATAGGCGCTCTCTCTTTTAGAGCTAATAAAAACATCAGCAATGAATATGAATCTTTTCCACCGCTCATACATACGAGGACTCGATCATTATTTTCAATCATATTAAAATCAGTTATTGCTTTGCCAGTTAAGCCAATAAGTTTATTGCGCAATTTGAG
>JGI12421J11937_10000572_pt1 | contig 14484 bp, 10 predicted proteins | sample LakErihyJuly2011_2_FD_11937 | JGI IMG/M metagenome (IMG submission 11937)
ATATTTTACAAATAATTTAATTTAAATTATAAAAAATAAATTTTTATTTTTATCACTACTTAAAGTTTTATATTTTAAAAATGATTTAATTTAAATTATAATAAATAAATTTTTATCACTATTTTAATTTCATAAAATAAAATAAAAAAAAATATATTTTTGAAAATAAAATATCAAATTACTGAATTTATATATTTATAAAAATGGTAATTAAATTTATTCTTCACTGGTTATTTTCATTATCTGTAGCAGCTAATATTTGAGAAAGTTCCGCTTCAAAAGTTGGATTATACATATTTTCTGTAAACTTTCTAAATCCATGATACACTAGTGATTCACTGAATCTATCTAGAATGTTTACAAATTTTATTGTAATCATTTAAGTTATTCTTGTACTTAGAATACTTATGCTATCATAAGCATCATCTAAATCCTTCTCCTTTTTTATTAAATCTTTTTTAATTCCTTTGTTATCATTTCTCATTTATTCAACTTATTTAACCAAATCGCCATCTTTTTGAAGGTTTTTCAATTGCGTTTACATATTTTGTTATTCTTTTCTTGAAAAAGCCGCAATCTTTTAATAAAAATTAAATAATTACTTTAATCTTCGAAAAAGTATGTAATTTATTGTTTTGTATTTTCTTTTACATAAAACTCTTAATTCTATTGGCACTAAGAGTCTTTTTAATTTATATTTTAAAAAATTACTTAATTTTATCCTCTACTATCTAACAATTTATTACTAATATTTGTTATTGGTGAAATTTAATTTGATAAAATGTTAAATGACATTGATTGTTGTTATTTAAAAGGAGAATTCTTGCTAAACATCATGCTTTGTCCACTTTACAATCTATACAACATATTGAATGGGCTTTTTAATTTTCTAAATAAAATATCTCTCAACATATTGTTGAAGAGCTTAGCTTTTATTCTATTTTCTTTTTATTGACCTTAAGACTAAGAAAGTAACAATCCAGTTGTTGAAACATCAAAAGACCCCCCAAAAATTTTTGTATTAGTTTAGTTCTGAGATTTCTCTTTTCTTAAAGCATAATCTCTCAATCTCGAAAGAGCAACTTAAATAGAAATTGTAGGGTTTTTAGTCAATCCATCAACAACTCTTGTTGTCCAAATATTATCATCCTTATTAATTCTCAATTTATGCCAATTCACAAGATGTAATTTTTTCCTAATAAAATTTATATTAAATTAATTACAATTTTATTTCTAAGTAGTTATTATATTTCTATACAATTGTGAGGGATTTTAATTTTCTCTAAAGTTTTAAATTAGATTTTTTGATTTATAAACCTATGAACATATCTTTTTCCTTGATTCCAGCCTATCTTTGAAGAATTTAAACCATTTTAGTAACTTTCTAGTTTTAATTTCTAAGAGATCTAAAGAAAAATGATTATATTCTTTGTTAGTATTTCTAAATGATTTTGTATAAATTATATGCTGAACCATCTACTTTATATTATTTCTTCTTATAAGAATCTATAATAGTTTTCATGGCATTTTTCATTTTTCTCTTATACAATTTAGATATAATATTTTTTCCCTATTTTGCCTTATTTAGCCAAGATTGGTTTTTTCTTAACCTTTAAAGTGCATATACTTCCCTTCCTTTCATTATTTAGAGCATTATCTAATTTAATCTGAAAACAAGGGACTAGGCAACCATTTAGGTATTTTTCTTTAATTTACCAACTGCAAATTTAATGTTCTTGTAGAATATGCCGTTTACTAATTTATCGAATTTAGTACCAGTAGTTAATTTTTTATTTCTATTTAAAACCTCTTACTGTCTTAAATAATCGCATATACTTTGCCATTTATGTAAATTTCTTTGTAATTTTTTGTCTTGATATAATTTCAATTTATTTAGAGCTGTCTTAAAGATCCTAATGTAGTGTTATCTACCCTCCACCTTTCGGAATGCTTATCTCATCATAACTTTTTCAGCTCTTCTGAAAATCATTATAAAACTATGAACAACTGCTAATTTATCTCTCATACCGGCGAATTTAGCATAGTGTCCAGCCTCCACTTTTGCATGTCTTTATCTCCATAAAAAATCGGTTACTTCTTTAGCTTTAAAGCTTTCGGCCAACCTTTTGAATTTAAGGAAGCTTTGTTTCAGATGATCGATATATTTTTTTCTTACAACTTCTTCAAATCCTTTGAATTTGTCGTCAAAAAAATCTTGATTGAATTTGCTATTGACTAATTTCCATGTGTTATATGAGTGTTAAATTGAGCTTTCAAATTTATTGAATAATTTTTTAAGTGTTTTTATTTTTATGTCTTAGTTTCTCAATTCCTCTTTATCAAATATTGTCAATTTAAGGTTAGTTTCGAAAGTTAACTCGAGGTAATGATAAAAGTCTAATGTTAATTTAATTTTTCGAACATTTTTATATTATTTAGTAAATTTGAACCATTTATTAAATATTTTATTTTCTTTGCTCATAGTTGTTTCAATAATATCTCTTGCGATCGCCTTTTTTTCGGAATAACCATTCATCCATATTTCTTTTAATGGAGAAAATGATGATTTGCCTATTTTTCGTCTCAGTAATTTCTGTAGTCTCATTTAAAAGGTTTAGTTTCTTTAAACTTCAGACTCATCAACCCTTTTAGGCAAATATAACCATTTTTTATACAATTTCTCAGTTTTACCAAACTAAGAGGACATGATTACAGTCCAGAATTTAAACATTGTTTGAGTAAGAATTTAATTTGTTTTAAATTTCTTTAAAATGCCTTTCAATTTTCCGTTCGAGCTTGAGTTTAAGATGTGTTTGAGTTATCTTATCATACCTTCCTTTTTTTTATTGTCTAATTTATTTGAAAGCTCTTTTTAAACTTTAGTAACATGAGTTAACTCTCTCCAATTTGTTAGACTTTATAAGAGTTGTAAGTTAGATTAGCTGATAAGTCTTTTTATAACTCCTATTTTTTTCTTCTAGTTCAAATCCTTGCATAAATTACCATATATTTTTGATTAAATATTAGTGTTAACATTCGAGAAGAAGTCTACAGTAATTTTAGCTTTTAATTTTTAATTATGGTTAAAAGTATCGATTAACCATTTTTTAAGATATTTGGAATTTTTTCCTAAAGTTACCCATACAAAAGTTGATATAGCCTATTTTTTATACGCTATTCCATCTTAATTCATATTTTATAACTATTTAGCATTTTTGGTCAAACAATTTGAAACAAGTTTACTTAAAACGGAGAAAGTTTTCATGGCTCTCATCAATTTCTTATCATCTCTTTTATTTGGCATACCTTTCCATTTTGCGACTACTTTTGATGTTCTTCCGCAACCTTTATTCAATAAACCTTTGAAAAAACAGTTTACTGTAAAATAGATTCTTCTGTTTTTTTGGAACTTAGCTAGAAGTAATTTAATTTTCATAGATTTATTATTCATATAGCTGCTATGTAATAAGCTAATCATAGATTTCTTTTATTTGTCATTCATAGCCTGCATCAAATGCTTCTATCGGACTATATTACTGTATTTTTGGAAGTAAAACCTCATTTTAGATTTTTAACTGTTGCAACATTTTTGGAAGGCTTTGATCATTATTTCTGCATTTTTATTGTTACCCACAAAGGAAAAAGAATTAGTAAGATTTAAATGTAATAATTCCATCATTTAGATTGTTTTTCTGATTTTTATTAATTATCCCAATGAATAACATGTGTGTTTCCAATTTCTAAAGAATCTCTTTTGATCTGACATTGTTTTTACGACTAAACTTGACATTTGTCTCTCTTTCGTGACTGTGCCTTCAATGCGGATTTTATCCATCGCTACTAAACTTATTTTCAAATATTTTATCCCTACGCAATTTATTTATCTTTCGAATTTGTTACATTTCACTATGTGATCGTAATCTCTTAGTACTGGCAGATTTTTCCAAGTCTAAACAAGTTTTACTGCCTTTCCATAAGAGCTACCCATTAATTTTCTGAAAAAGTTATTTTAATATTTTTTGATGGTCGAATTTTTTGAGAATTATTTCATAACCTTTCTTTAGATTGTCACATTATTGTTAGTTAGGAATTAATGGAGATGAGAAATCATGATTTTCTTCTTAGATAGGTCAATTTGTCCAGCCAAGAAAATTTATTTTTGATTCGTATTCCATTTTTTCAATTGGTATCCGAGTTTCTAGGTCTATTTACGGATTAAAATCTCCAACATTTTATATTTAAGTTAAATTTCCCTTTAATTTGCCATTACCAGTGATAAATTATTATGTATTGATGTTTGTATTAATTCGAGGAAATCTACTGTTTTTCTACATATAATAAGTTGCTTTAAATGTTCTGCTCTTTCTTTCCACAATAAGAATGATTTCTAGTCACCTGCAAGTGTTCGGTTAACTAAATCTTTGATGATGGCTCGTTTGGCATTAATACCACCTTCAGTGAAGGTCTTCATTTTATTAAAAGAGATAATTTAATATTTCAAAGCAAATTTAATCAAATTTGTGGTGAATACGTTAGATCTATGAATTAAGCCTCCATCTTTCCTCAAAGGTAATGTTTTAATTTTATCCCAAGCCTTCAAACTTTTCCATTTTCCTGTCATAAGAAGTTTTGTGTAGAAAGCTGTTGATATCTTAAATAGCTTCATGTTTAAATAAAATTTGTGATTAATTCTTCTCACTTTATCTTTCATGCATCCATCATGGAACCTTTGAAGGCCACCTATTAAATTCTTTTTATTTTTGTCGTCAAGTTTACTCAATATAACCATTTCTTTCCAGTTTTCTAAAGCTTTTCCCATACCCCCTAAAGCATTATTGAAAATCTTGGTAAAAGCAGCCTCCATTAAATTAGTTTATCTATTGACTTTCATGGAAAGAATAGAATTGTTCACTGCTACTTGATTAACAACGTTGAAGAAATCCATAGTGATTCGACATTTTTTCATTTGAGCGATATTAAGAGTGAAAATATTCCATTCCTTAAGACATCTATTTATTTTCCTGCAGGTCAGGTCGACTATAATCTAGACTCTATCGGTTTTAGCTTTAAGTCCTGCTTAGTAGTTAGCTGCAAGGCAATTATTGGAGATCCTGATTCTTCTTTCGCCAAAATGTTGTAATTTGTGTTAAAATTTATTACATTTAGTGATATGTTCATCGTCTTTCCTCAATGGCATACCTTCCCATTTTTTGAATATTTTTACAGTAGCTCCACTCTTATTGTTCAGTAAATGTTGGAAGAAAGCATGTTTCGATTTTTCGATTCCGGCATTAGTTTTGAACTTCTTTACACAGTTACGTAAATTCTCTTATCGACTACCTTTAAGGAAGGTCTTGAGTTTATTTTAAGCCATATTTCGCTGGCCTTGATTAACGGCCATTTAAATTTTAATAATACGGCATTAATTAATCCATTTTTTGAGAACTTTACTCAAGCCCTTAGTGTTGTTGTTTATAAGTTTCTAAATGGCATTCGTTTTTTTCAACTTAGTAGTATCATTTATAAGAATATCGGAAAACTAATTATTGAGAACTTGTGTTGTAACCATTTCGAAGAAATGAATTGTATATTTGCATTTAATCAAGTTGTTTAAATTCTCTGTGGAACCCACCCAATTCAAGAACATTCTCTTATTATCGGACATACAAACTTTCACAAATTATTTTACTGCTTCTTTTTTGTTATTTACCCCTGAGGCTAGACTTTCCTTGAATAGATTGAAGCTTTTTCTAAGATCCTTGTGACTGATGTCGGATAGTTTTCTTTAGAAACTACTTATTCTGCGATTTTTTTCAAGGTCCAGTTTTGAAGGCAAAGTTTTAAGAATATCGAAAAATTTATACCCTTTTCCTGTGCCCTAGCACATTAATTTATTATAGAAAATTATTTATATTTTAACGAGCTTATTATGATGTCCGAATTTAGATAAGACCTCTTTAAGTCTAGTACTCATGGTATGTGCCCCATAATTGATTAAATTTTTTATACTCTTCTTTTTATCTTAATCACCCAGTGCTAATTATATTGTGATAGCCTTGGCGGTGTACTTCCAGTTTTCCAGTGATTTATGCAATATATAATTAGCATTATGTATTAGTTTTCGGATACTTTTTTCCTTCAAAGCGGTTATATTATCATTTTCCCATAACATATAACAGTTGGAATTTAATTTGTCCTGGATATGTTCGAAGATTTGTATGGCGCCGCTGCATTGTGTAAGCATTTTTTCTTTGTAAACGCGGTCTTTCCACATAATAAACATTTTGTGTAAGCCGCCTTCAAAATTATCGAATATATCAGAAGCTACATTTTTTTTTTCTTGCACTCCTTAAAAATGATCTTCCAAAGCCTTATTCATAAATCTTTTTAAAGCTTTTTTTATGTATTTGGTGAGGCGCTCTTCAAAGAAATTAGCGGGACCCATCACCTTTCTTCGGGGAAGGGATTTCCACTGGCTTAGGACCTTAAACCCGACACCTCCTCTGCTGGCGAGTAAAGTCTTAAAAATTTTCCATTAAATTTGCTTAAGTCGACTGTTATGGGCAAATTGTTATGTAACATGTCTAAGTTTACCTGCTAAAGTATGTTCATTGAGAGCGGATAAATTGTTGATCATTTTTCTCAATTTAGTATCTGACATAGTCTTATGAATATTCTCTTGAATTTTTTTTATTTTGGCCTGGCTCACCCATTTCTTGAAAGTGTGTTAGAAATTTTACTCGAATTTATAAATTAATTTTCCGACTGCCTTGGACTTAATTAAATACTCTTTACTTTCTATAATCGATTATATGCTATTTACGACTGTGTTTGAGAGATTTTCAAACAAATGTACGATGGCATAGCATTTGATGTCCTATTTATGGTTTCTATTAAACATTTTCCATTCGGTAAATATTCTCTTGTTTGCCCCCTGGGTCTTAAATACAAGCGATTAGATCATTCTTCTTTTAGCATCATCACCATCGGAAAGTTCCCTTTTTATTTTCTATTGGGCAATTTTGGGGTATTTGTGACCCACCAGGGTGAGTAATTGGTGGAATTTGTTGCATTTTCTTACTAATCCATTGTCTTTAAGCGCTGGAAGCTCCTTCCACTTTAAGAAGGTTTTCATTCCCTTTCCTGCACCTTGATTCATAAGGCTTTAGAAAAACTTGAGATGAATTAATATAATTTTTCTATTAAAAGCAAACTTGTGAACCACTCCTTTCAAGTTCCTGCCATTATTTGAATGAAGCATGGTTGTGAGTTTTTAAACCATGTCTTTTTTTGCTTAACTATTCATATGAGACTATAAGAATAGCATTTTAGCTTTTTTGTTCCATAATTAAAGTCTGGAAATCATACTATCGTTAAAATTATCTATTATTCTTTGAATTGTAAATGACTTAATCTTGAAAGAGCGATCATTTCCAATGGCAGTGCTTACATTAGAAATTATAATATCGTTACAAGTATGCAGGAATTGACCTAATGCCTTAAAGGATATTAGAGATTTGAAGAGAGTAGCCTAATCTCTCAACGAATCAAATAATTTTTTCTATTTATTACCAGCTATATAAAAGACGGTCTAGCCTCCTCTTCTTTTACCCTCATAACCTTCTAATTAGAGAGCTTTCATGGGCCTGGTTGCGTAACTAAGACTCTTCTCGATAACGTTCACTAAGCCTCTTTCAAATTTATTGCATTTAACCAGTAAAGGGTTATTAACTCTTTATGGAAGTTATTACCATTTGTTAAAGATTTTAAGAACAAAACCTTGCTTGTTATTTGTAAGATTCGAATAGAAACCAGTCATTAATTTTGTTATATGCATATTCTTCTTAAATTTCTGTGTGACATTTTTTAATTAATGGTTTGAGTTCAAATTCACGAACTTGAATAATTCTTTGATCATAAAATATTTAGCTTGGGCGTCTATCCTATTACTAATGCCGATTATTTTACTAACTTCGACCCATCTAACGAACAATCTGTGATATTTTTGAAGAGTAACTTCGAATAATTTATTTAATGCGTTTTCTTTCTTTTAAGTAGCCGTATCGTTTTATAAAGTTTGTATAGAATTTTTGATAAGTTCCTCATTGGCATGCTGGAATAAGAGAGTGGTAAATTTACACATTCTCATTAATTTGTAAGCATTTGCTTGATGCTGTAGTTCAAGAAGCATTTTTTTATTTTTATCCATGGTTACAGTGTATATCACTGAACAAATATTTTGTTTGGCGTTTTTTCCAAATGAATAATTTTTTTTGAATTAGCTGAAAAAATTATTCAAATTTTTATTGGCCAGATGAGTTAATTTGGATTCGAATAAAGTAGCCTGTCTTGTCTTTAAATTCTCTTGAAGTCCTTTCCAAAGATCAAAGACTTAGATTGTTTTACCACAAGATTGATCCAAAAGTGATTTGAAGAATCTTATTTTATAAAGTCCGATTTTTAAATTAATATGGAATTTGACCAATATCTAAGCTTTCTAGGTTTCAGTTCTTTTGTGACAAGCAAAGTTCAGATTAAGCATGCTTAATTTCTAACTATTCAACAATCCGGACGCTTAAAGTTTCAAAAACTTGGCCCTTGAATTCCACAATTAGGTATAATTTTTAATATTTTTGTGTTGGGCTAAAAAGATCTTTTCAAGGGCTTTCTACATTATAGCTGAATTTTTATCTTCAGTGATTACAGTAAATCTTATTTTTAGCGAGTTTTAAAGGGTCTCAAAAAAATGTATGAATTCTTTTATTTTAATTATTTGCTTGTAAGATTTGGCCGAATTTCGCATGGTCATAAAATATGATTTTATGCCTCCCAATGTCTTGTGGACGAGCCATTGCACGGATCTCTGCTTCTCACTTATAGCCTATTGATTGCTTTCTTCCAGTGGGTCTTAGGCTAGTCTGATCTTTCGGACCGCTATTCTATGCAGTCCAGTGTAAAATTGATTTTATTTTGAAATGGATTCATAGTCCGATCTCTCAGGTAAAATCCTCATTTAATTCATAGCTTTAGTGGCCATTCCCTCTGAGGTAAAACTAAGCTTGCGGTACATGAAATAGCACATCTTATGTCTACGACTATTGGATTTGAATTATTTGATGATTATTTTAATTTTATGCAGTTTATTCTTCACCTCAAAACTGATCAATTACTTAATAAAAAATTATTTCTCAGCACCGCCCATTTATTCTTGTAATTTTGACATTCTTACGTATTCTTGCCATTTCACAAATTTCATTCTTTGTACATTTTTGAAATTGTTTATCAAATGTTTGATAATACTAGTTTTGTGGTGGAGGTCTTTGTCTCTGTTATAAACAAACATAAGATTAGAATCAATTGTAGAGGTCATCTGTGTCGTGAAATTTATTGTTCTATTGCATCGGGTTGTTACTTTACGCTCGTCAGTCTATTTTTACCAGCTCTCCAAACAGAGTGATCTCTTATCCTTTGTACATCTATACATTTGGGCGAACATCCTTCTTTTGGTTAGTGTCGATTCATCATGAATATCTTGCATGTTTGTAAAACTTTTTTGTAAATACAAATGAGATATTTTCATTAATTTATATTGAAAAGCGTTGAAACTTAATCTTTATTTGTTTTTTTCATTTTATTCGTTAAGTATACTCTTTTAATTGAGGAAAAATCTTAGCATCACAACACTTAAATTGCGTTCATTGACTGTCTGCATCTTACCCTACATGAAAAGGAACATACGGATTTTAATTTCCTTGAAATTACTGCTTATCATTTTGAAGGCAGTCCAGGTCTGTTTAATTCGCCTGAGTACGCTGCTATGTATTCCTCTCTCGTACTTATTGAGCTTATCGAGAAGACCTTAATTTTTTGGTGTTGGAAGGTTCTTCCAGGTCATTACAAGTTTAACCATTATTCTTTATTTAGCACCCAGCAACCTATTAGCGTAATTAGTAAACTTTTTCTTATTATTAGAATTTTTATCGAATTTACGTAGGATATCGAATAACAGGGCTCTTCTGTTACTATGCTCGAATTATGTTAACGATTTAATATAAGATTATTTTTAGGTTGTGCTAATTTGACTTGAAATTTTATCTAATTTAGTTTGATTAGACCATTTCTATAAACATTTTAAGAGATTTGATTGAGATCCTTTGATTAGTTTCTCTATACATTTTTCTTTTAATCTTATGTCATTTTAGTTTCCGAATATCATCTCATTATCTTTTAGGATCTATGCATTTATTTGTTAAAACAAATCAACTACATACTTGCATTTCATGACCCCTTTTACTTCATCTGTAATTTTCTTCCAACGAACAAATAACATATTCTTTTTACCACCAGCTCTATAGACCATATCTTTGACGATTAATATCTTTCTAGATTCTCCATCAAATAAATTTTATTTATTCTAATTAAATGAATATTTCTTCATAGAATTTTAATAAAATGTGAACAGTTTTCTTTGGAATTTATTTAATAGAAGGTATTATTCATAGTCTTTTAACTCAGGTAATTAAGTCCATTTGTCCCAAGCTTTTGAAGTTCTGCCTTCTCCACTATTCATCAAGCTCTTGAAAAACACTTTAATTATCTTATCTGATGTGTATTTTATATGGAAATTCCTAAGAACCTTTCTTAATTTGTAATTGCTTGACTTTTGGAAAAAATTAATGAACATTTTGGTCACAAGTTTTTTAGATTCAGCATTCATTTTATTGTTTAAATTGATAATTTTAACCTCCTCTTAGTATTTTTTAAGGTATTTTCTCATTAATGCTAATTAAACATCTACTATCCTCTAGATAGCCTTTTATTTTATTAATTACTCTTTAGAAAGGATAGACTTAAATGTATTATTTTATATTGTGAAATTTAGAACATGATAAAGGTCAGTTATCAGCTTGCATTCCTAAGTTGATCTTTGATTACTTGAGAATTTTTTCCATTTAGAAAATAAAGTATTTATATTGCCTCCAGCTGTTCTTATGAGGACATTTATTTGTGATACTAAAAAGTTTTTGACAATAGAAGATTAATTTTTTAGAGGATCTAATCCCATTCTAATTTTTTTCTCTGAAAAGTTAAAGATGATTCTTTCAAATTTGTTACATTTTCTTATTTTTTCGTTATCAGCTCTAACTGGGATATTTCTCCAAGAACTGAAGCCTTTAACTACTTTTCCATAGCCTTTAGACATTAATGACTTGAAGAAATTAAGATGTAATGCTCTCATTTTGTAATTCGTATAAAACATCTTGAGAGTTTTTCGAGCTTTAATACTTCCAGTATCGTTAATTGCTTTTTTTAAGCTATTGATCAATTTTATTTATACATCTTTCCATATTTTGCTTTTAAATTTCATTTGAATAGAAAGTAATTAGGCTACACCTCTCCATTTTTTAAAACTTGCGGTTAAATTAAAAGCGAAATTGCTAAACATTTTTGAGATGGCTGCAGACATGACGGTGGCTTTCTTATCGGATTAAAATAGACTACTAGTTATTTGAACCTTTAACTGTTTTTCTAAAGTTTCAAATAAATCTTGTGTTTTTCTAACTTTAACCAGAGCGTTATGCATAAGCACCTAATGATTCCATTTCTAATATAATTTTTTTTAACTTCCCATAGTAACATAGATTAAATTTATTATCTAAATTTTTTTCAATTCTGTAGCGTCAACATATGTTTCGTTAAATTTATTGAAAGAATATTTTTTAATTGTGTGATTGAAAAAAGAAACTATTCTTTATTCAAAAATATTCCCTCTTGTTTTTTCAATTCGTGTGGGCAAGATTTTCATTTTATCAAATCCCTTAAGAGTTCTTCCGTAAGATTTATGAAGCAAGTTGGTGAAAAAATTTTTCATGATGGTTTTTAATTTTCTATTTTGTAAAAATTTACCAAGTATATTGGTCACTTATTATTTTTTACTATTATTTAGGAATGTTTGAAGATGTTTGATAAAGTCTCTGATAACTCCGGTCCCGAGTTTTTTTAATTAGACTTTTTTTAACCATAATTGGAGTGTATTTCTTGTTCCATGTTTGAAATTTTATATAATCTTCTCGATAGCTGCCATTTTTTGTTGCTAGACTTTGTCATTTTCTAATAATATTGTCAGATTTTTAAGGACTTATTGTTAACAGTGTTCAATAAATGAGTTAGTAAGTTTAACTTTCATCATTTATCTGTGATTTTGGGTAAAATTGAACCATATTACGAAACTTTTTAAGTGTTTTTAGGTGGTTGATTCAATCGCCGTTTAGATGGCTTAGCTCTTGGTGTTTGTTGCATTATCATTCTCAGTCGTAATTGGCAACCAAGTTTAATTTATTCTTCTATTAAAGAGTGAGGTTATATTGTCGAAAAAACTCATAGCTCTTTTTTTATAAAGTGTTTCTCTGACATCGGGTAATCTTTTCCATCTTATAATAAATTTTAAAAAGGATTAAGCTTTATTTTTGATAATAAGTTAAAAGAAATAAGACTTGATATTTAAATCACCGATATGCTGTCTCCAATAAGCGAAGCGAAGGGCCATTTTCTTTATAAGAGTTTTTTTCATGAATTTACCCATAATGGCATCTCCGAAATGCATATTTTCAATTGCCCTATAATGGTAAAGTTTTGCCTTTATAAGTTAGTCAATTGCGATTCTCTTTCTCCTGTTAATTAATCTCTTTAATCTTACAGCAATACCAAAGGCAATTTATTATTAGTCGGGGCTTATATCAGTAAAACTTTTGATTTTATAAAATCCTTTTCTTTGCCTTTCTAAAGCGAATGATTGCTATATTTAGTCAATTAATAACAATGAAAGGTTCCTTGATTTTATTTTGCACAATTTATATTTGTTAAAGTCTTTTAATTGTTTTTTGCATCGCCATATAAACTAATGAGTATTGGCTTTTGAATGTAGTGTAATATGCCCTATAAAATTAAGTACATACTTATCATTTGAACGGACTTTCCATCTTAGATAACTATTTTATTTGGTATAGGCTGATTAAATCTTTTAGGCAGCGGCAAGGATTTATCCCTTTATTTTTTATTGAATTAATTTATTTATTTCGAGGGATTGAACAACGGTTTTGGAGACTATTTGGTATAAAGAACTTCGGAGGGTATCCTTTAAACGGCGAATTACTATTTTAAAGGCTTTATTTATGATTTATAAAGCTCTTTTTTTTTCATTTTTTGCCCATTTATTTATATATTTTTTACACTTCAAATAATAATTTTTTTTCAATATTCTCCAGGTAATCTTAGGAAGTACCATTTTTTTTTAATTTTTACTATTTAATTTTGTAACATAAAGAGCCCATGATTTTAAATTGACTACTTTTTAACTGATTATTCTGTAAATTTTAGTTAACTTCGCCACTTTATAATTGAAACTCAGAAGCTTTTTAAAAGCCATCATCCTACTTTTGAAGTTCTTTTATCTGACGACACTATTTATTATTTTTCCTAATTTGTTAGTTTTGTTGACCGTTTTTAAAGAAAAATGTTTTAGTTGAGTGAAGAAAGCATCAAGTTTTTTCAAATACAATTTTTGCAATATTTGTGACGTTTATTTGTTTGTATACATTGTACTTAGTTTTTGAAGGATCATTCTTTTAGTCTTATTATCTTGTTTGCCGACAAAATATTAAAGGATACCAACAAATTACCCAACAGTATAATTGTATTTTTCTTGATTGAATTACACTATAGTCTTGAAGTGATGATTGACTTCTCTTCTGATATTATTTTCCGTATAATAGGATTTTTCGACATCCATAAAGATATATAAAAATTATTCTTTATTGGATTAATTTATAAATAAATTTAGATCCTTGAGGTCTTCGGGATCTATATCTGAATAGGCTCTTTATGGTGTGAGAGACGACAATAACGAATTTCTATTTTATTAAAATAATATAATACCTGAACTATTCTATGTCATCTAATTATTCGATTAAAAGTATTGCCGATTCCTCATTGCATAATTCTAAATTATTTTCTATGACTAACCTAAATTAATAAATTAATAATTTTGGTACTGTATATCATTTTAAAAGTCCTTTTAACCGTAAATATCAAATATTTAAAGGAGTAGCTCTTTTCCTTATTATATCTTTTAAATTAATGAAATGAAATACTTTTTATTAACTGCTAGATAACCCAAGCATAAGTAATAAACACTACCTCAAATCTTACCTGAAATTATACAATATTATAAAATTTACTAATATTGATTTGGATCCATGAATCTAACGATCTATTATTTTATGAAATTTATTGAAATAAAATTTATATATTTGATAAAATTATATTTTTGCGAAATAAAATTTAATAATTTTTGAAACTATTATTAACATTTATATTTTTATATAAAAAAATTAAAAAATTCGATTCAAATATTAATTTAGAAAAAAATTCGATCAAAATATTAATTAAGAAAATTTATATTTTTTTTAATTATTATTATTTGAT
>JGI12421J11937_10000575_pt1 | contig 14475 bp, 13 predicted proteins | sample LakErihyJuly2011_2_FD_11937 | JGI IMG/M metagenome (IMG submission 11937)
CTGATTACTTTTAATCCATTCGTTGCCATAAGGCTGTGAAAATAACTGAAAAGAAAAAGTGAAAAGAAAAAAACATATTAGAGATTTTTTCATGTATTTGTATGTGTATCTACAAAATTACTGAATATTGCAGAAGTTTTCCAATAATATTATGCAATCTACAAGCAAAGAAACACTCTTCCTTATTCCAATGCCAATATCAGAAATTGAACTTAACTGGAGTATTCCTTTAAGTGTTATTAATCAAATATCTAAAATACAATGTTTTATAGTTGAAAATGCAAAAGTTTCTAGACATTTCCTAAAACAAGTCAATCCTAAGATTGTCTGGGATAATGTTTTGATTTTTGAAATGGATAAGCACCAAATTCAAAGCCAGAACAATGAAATTCTAAATCTTATGAAGCAACACCGTTTGGTAGGTCTAATGTCTGACGCAGGATTGCCATGTATAGCTGATCCTGGAAATCATGTTGTTAGAATTGCACATGAAAATGGAATTACAGTAAAACCACTAATCGGTCCCTCTTCAATCATTCTGGCCTTAATAGCCAGTGGTTTAAATGGTCAAAGTTTCAAATTTCATGGATATCTGCCAAGTAAACCCGAAGAAAGAAAGCAATCAATAAGTGCTTTGGAAAAAATATGTAAAGAAAGTACCCAATTATTTATTGAAGCACCCTATAGAAATGAAGCTATGTTTTCAGATTTACTTAAAACTTTAAGCCCAGAAACTAGGCTTCTTATCGCTTCGGACATTTGCGGCGAAAATGAATATATTTTATGTAAAACGGTTAAATGGTGGCGTGAATATCCTATTCAAATAGGAAAAATCCCTTGCATGTTTGCTATTGGTGCTTGAATCTAAAAGCAGATGTAAACTTTAAAATCAGCAACAATAGAATCAGAGCAAAGGCTGATGTTTTTAAACCAATTTTGGTCTTTTCATTTTTATAGACCAGTTCAATATCTCCTTTTGTATTTTTAACGCAAAGCAAGCCTTTGTGGTTTGTGATTTGACCTACGCCAATTAAGGACCAATTTTTATTGAATCTTAAAGCGGTTTTTAATAAAGAATCATTGGTTTGTATTTTGAGGTGATTTGGTTTAAAACTGCTTACATCACCACCTTCNACAAATGTCCTCAAGCTGTCTTCAACTTTCAACAAGTTCAATGGTTCGTATGCATTTTGAACGATGCATTGTTTTTGAACATATAAAAATTGATTTTCCAATTCATTGCTCTTCAGTTTAATTACATCAAGCTTATTTAAGTTCTTGTCGATTTTCATATCCTCATAACGCTTTGTAAAGACCATTTTATTTGAAATGGAATTGAAACTTAAAGTTTGGGCTATAGTGGATGCGAGTAGTGCTAGAAAAATTAGCTCTTTATTGTCATACAACTTGCTTGTTTTTATGAATAGCACACATAGTATTAGCAAGCTTAGCACGCTTATCCTATAAGGCGCTCTAAGGCTGCTAAATATTGGTATATTGTGGTTTAGCAAATACCAAGGATTGACGTAATTGGGGTAGTTCCCTAAACCAATCCAAAAAATAGGGATAAATAAAAGCACCCAAAATTTATATTGATTGATTTTAAATAATTTGTTTAATGTTAATATGAACAAAACCATTGGAAAACCAATTGCAAACTCATGCCACTGGTGTGGTGTTTTGGTGTCGCTTGTAAAATCACAAAGTGATTGTATGTAAATTAATAAATTAATCCCACTTTCATCATTTGCTAGCCTAGGGCTTTGATCCCATAGTTCAAGTGCAGGAAATATTTTCCAGGCATTTAATATCAGGGGAAAAACGATTGCGGCGCTTAAGCCAATTAAAAATTTGATGGGTTTTTTGTCAATAAAGTAATACCCTAAACCCAATAAAAACAATCCTGATGAAGCTATGATTGTTAAAAGTGGAGCTCCTCCACATATTGGCAATGTCAATAAGAGTATCAAAAACAAGAGGCTCTTATGTGAGCTAGATCTCTTAAAAAGTTCAAATTGGTAAAAAATCCAAGGAAGAAAATAAAAAAACAAAAAGTTACTGTGCCCAGCCTCAAAAATATGTCTGCTGAAATAGGGTGCCCCAACAAAAATAATGGCCATTCCAATTGAAGATAAAACATCTGGGGTGTATAATTTAAAAAGTTTGAATGCGCCCCATAGGCCAATTAGCATTCCTAAAAGAATACTAATTTTATAACCATAAAAAGTTCCAAAGAATAATATTGGAATTAAAAAGATTGAAGCGCCTACAGATTGAGGATTTGCATCTAAATCGCTCCCAAATGAGAGAAAGCCTTGATAGGAAGGCCATTCTCCATATTCAATTATATTAATTCTGGAGACTTCAAAAGTTGAATAGGTTAAATCCCAATCTCCTGCTCCATAAAACCCCCAATTTCTTGGCAGCCATAAATTAGAAGCAAAAAGTATCCAAGCAATAAAAAGTATCCAAATATTTCTAGATTTACCAAATATTCCTTGTAGTTTTTCCATATTGTTGCTTACAAAAAAGGGGCTAATAGCCCCTTTTGATTATTTAATTTTAAAAGCTTTTTTGACTTTGTCAACGTAATCAAGTTTTTCCCAGGTGAATAATTCAACCTTCACAATTTTTGATTTGCCTTCTGGAGTCTTAAAAGTTTTGCTAACAATTTCATTTTCTCTACCCATATGACCATATGCAGCAGTTTCACTGTAAATAGGATTTCTTAATTTTAATCTTTGCTCAATAAAATATGGGCGCATATCAAAAATTTCAGCCACAATTTTACCTATTTCGCCGTCGTTCATTTTTACTTTTGCAGTGCCATAGGTATTAACATTGATACTCGTCGGTTTTGCAACACCAATCGCATAACTCACTTGCACAAGTACTTCTTTGCACAAACCTGCTGCTACAAGATTTTTAGCAATATGTCGTGTTGCATATGCAGCACTTCTATCCACTTTGCTAGGATCTTTGCCACTGAATGCACCACCACCATGAGCACCTTTACCACCGTAGGTATCAACAATGATTTTGCGGCCTGTTAGACCTGTATCACCATGCGGACCGCCAATTACAAACTTACCAGTTGGGTTGATGTGGTATGTAATCTTATCGTTAAAAAGTTTTTTATATTTTGGGTATTTAGCTTTTACTCTTGGAATCAAAATATCAACCATGTCTTTTTTGATTTTAGCCAACATTTTAGCTTCTTTGTCAAAATCATCGTGTTGAGTTGAAATCACAATTGCATCGATGCGAACAGGTTCATTTTTATCATTGTACTCAAGTGTCACCTGGCTTTTAGCATCTGGCCTTAAGTATGTGATTGCTTTGTTTTCTCTGCGCAATGCTGCAAGTTCGATAAGGATTTTGTGAGATAAATCTAAAGCCAAGGGCATGTAGTTATCTGTCTCAACTGTTGCATATCCAAACATCATTCCTTGATCGCCAGCGCCTTGTTCTTCTTTTTTCTTTTTGTCAACGCCTTGATTAATGTCGGCGCTTTGTTCGTGTATTGCTGATAAAACACCACAAGAATTGGCCTCAAACATGTATTCACTTTTAGTGTATCCAATTTTTTTGATTACATCCCTAGCAATTGTTTGAACATCTAAGTAAGCAGTTGATTTCACTTCACCAGCAAGTATAACTTGCCCTGTGGTTACCAATGTTTCACAAGCTACTTTACTTTGCGGGTCAAAAGCTAAAAAATTATCTATAAGAGCGTCGCTGATTTGATCGGCAACTTTGTCAGGATGGCCTTCTGATACGGATTCTGAGGTAAATAAATAAGGCATATATTTTAAAATTCTTGCAAAAGTAAGCGTTTAATTCTTTGTTTGCAAAAGAGTAAATTATTAATTTGCAACTATCAATTAATGGTTGATTTCTTCACCCTCCATTTTGCTCACCGCCACAGTGGCTACAGCATTGCCAACCACGTTTGTAGCTGTTCTTCCCATATCCAAAAATTGATCTATTGGGAGTAGTAAAGCTAAGCCTGCTTCTGGAATTCCAAATCCTGCAACTGTTGCAGCAATAACAACCAAGGACGCTCTAGGCACACCTGCTATGCCTTTGCTTGTAACCATTAGCACAAGCAACATCGTTATTTGCTGACCAATGCTTAAATCAATTCCATATGCTTGGGCGATAAGCAAAGAACCAAATGTCATATACATCATACTTCCATCTAGGTTAAAAGAGTAACCAAGAGGTAAAACGAAGCTGCTTATTTTTTCTTTTATTCCAAATCGATCTAGTTGATTCAGTAGTTTAGGGTAAGCAGATTCACTGCTAGCTGTTGCAAACGCTAACATCAAAGGTTCTTTTATATGGCTAAGTAAACTCCAGGTTTTTTTTCTGATCATTATGTAGCAAAGCCCAATAAGTATTACCCAAAGTAGACTTAGGCCTCCATAAAACATAGCAATTAATTTGCTGTAATCTTTAAGCACACCTATTCCTTTATCGGCTATAACTACTGAGATTGATGAAAAGACAGCAAGGGGAGCCAGCCACATAATCATATTGGTTAATTTCAACATTGCATGAGCAAGCGAATCCATAAATTTTACCAAAGGCTCTCCTTTTTCTTTAATTGCAGATAGGGCTAAACCAAAAAATATTGAAAAGACAACAATTTGCAATACTGTTTTATGGCTAGACAGTGAAACTATAATATTCTCAGGAAACAATTGATCAACAAAATGGAGAAGTGTAAACTCTTCAATTTTCAAACCACTAGCTGCAAGACCTTGAACTTGATTTACAAAAGCATCTCCAGGGCGAAGAAAATTTACAAGGATTAAGCCCAAAGTTAATGAGGTCAAACTTGCAAAGATGAACCAACCTATTGTCTTCACGCCCATACGCCCTACAGTTTTTGCATCGCCAATATTTGCAACACCAACAACCAATGTACTTAACACCAATGGTCCGATAATTAATTTTATTAATTTGAGGAAAATATAACTTCCCAAAGACGTGTACTTGGTGTATATTTCGATGCCTTCTCGGTCAATTTCGAAAACCATATTCACTATTGTTCCAACAATAATTCCTAATACCAACCCGCCTAAAATCCAATATGTTAATTTATTTTTCATTCTTTTATGCTATCCGAAAAGGTATTCAAAAGCTTCTTCAATTTTTCCTATTTGAATTAATTTGATGCTGGTCCTGTGCGAATCAATTCCCTTGTTGTACTTTGAAATCATCATTTCTTTAAATCCTAGTTTTTCCGCCTCCGAGATCCGTTGCTCTATTCTTGAAACTGCTCTAACCTCGCCACTTAAACCAATTTCTCCTGAAAATGCAATTTTGCTATCAATGGCTATATTTTGGTAAGAAGACAATATAGATGCTACAATTCCAAGATCTAAACCGGGATCTTCTAATTTCATTCCCCCGGCAATATTAATAAAAACGTCTTTAACACCTAATTGGAATCCACATCTTTTTTCTAGCACGGCCAATAGCATGCTTAATCTTCGCAAATCAAATCCATTGCTTGTTCTTTGAGGGGTGCCGTATACCGCAGAACTCACAAGTGCTTGGGTTTCCAATAAAATTGGACGAATGCCTTCAACGGCACAGCTAATGGTTATTCCACTTAATAATTCTTCTCTTTCGCTGATCAAAATTTCAGATGGATTTTCAATTTCTCTTAGACCATTGCCTTTCATTTCATAAATTCCAATCTCACTAGCCGATCCAAATCTGTTTTTTAAGGTTCTAAGAATTCTATAATTATAATGGCGGTCTCCTTCAAATTGCAATACCGTATCAACCATATGCTCCAACACTTTTGGACCTGCAATATTTCCATCTTTATTGATATGCCCAATTAAAAACACTGGCACATTAGATTCTTTTGCAAAACGCAAAAGTTCAGCGGTGCATTCTTTAATTTGACTTATGCTTCCTGGAGGCGAATCAATTAAATCACTTGATAAAGTTTGTACAGAATCGATAATTAGAATTTCAGGGGTATCGCTTTTTAAATAACTTAAAAGATTGCCTAATGAGGTTTCACATATAACATAACATTGGTCATTGACAATGCCAATCCTTTCGGCCCTCATTTTAATTTGGGTTTCACTTTCTTCACCACTCACATAAAGGACTTTGCGTTTTATCTGCAGCGCCAATTGTAAAAGTAAAGTAGATTTGCCAATGCCCGGCTCACCTCCGATTAAAGTTATTGATCCACTTACCAAGCCGCCACCTAACACTCTGTTCAATTCATTATCGGTAAGCGTAAATCGTTGTTCTTCTCCTTCAATAATTTCATGAATTTTTATGGCTGCACTTTTTTGACCATTTGATTTACCCCAAAGTGGTTTGCTGGATGCGGAAGATTTTTGAACCACCTCTTCTGTAAAGCTATTCCAGGCTTCACATGATGGACATTTTCCTAGCCATTTAGGTGCGACATGACCACAATCTTTACAAAAGAATTTTACGATAGCTTTAGACATTTTTATTTGTACAAAAGTGCATTTTAATCATGAAATTTTAGCATTTGTGTGCATAAATCTATAAAATAGCTTGAACAAAATTTAAAATCAATAAAAAAGACGCAACGTTTAAGCATTGCGTCTTTTTTGTAATTTAAAAAAACAATTACCAGATAATTACTCTTTGCTCAAGAGGAATCCACATTTTGTCGCCTTCTTTTACATCAAATGCTTCATANAATTCATTTAAATGTTTAAGTGGGCCGTTGATTCTATATCTAGCCGGTGAATGCGGATCAGTTTGCAATCTATTCCTTAATTCTTCGTCCTTGATATTGTTATGCCANACTTGAGCCCAGCTCAAAAAGAAACGTTGCTGCCAAGTAAATCCGTCTATTTTAGCAGGTTCTGATTTGCCTTCGAAAGAACGTTTTAAAGCGTAATAAGCGAGTGTTAAACCACCCAAGTCGGCAATGTTTTCGCCAATAGTAAGCTCGCCGTTGATATGCACACCTTGCATTGGTTCAAAAGCACTGAAGTATGAAATGTATCGTTTTCCTAGCGCATTAAAATTATTGAAATCTTCCTTAGTCCACCAATTTCTTAAATTGCCAGTTTCGTCATATTGCGCTCCTTGGTCATCAAAACCATGGGTAAATTCGTGTCCGATTACCGCAATAATTCCACCATAGTTTATTGCATCATCTGCATCGGCATTGAAGAATGGCGCTTGTAAAATACCCGCCGGGAAAACAATCTCATTGTTTAATGGATTGTAGTAGGCGTTTACAGTTTGAGGCGACATAAACCATCTTTTTTTATCAACTGGCTTGCCAATATCATTAAGCATNTTATTGTGACTCCATAAGGTGTTGCTTATTACATTGGCAATAAGTTCTTTAGGGTTAACGGCAATATTGGTGTAATCTTCCCATTGNTCNGGATAGCCAATTTTATAAGTAAATGTCGATAATTTCTTTTTTGCCATTGTCTTAGTTGATTCAGTCATCCAAGTTAATTTGTCAACTCTTTCACTGTATACAGCTCTTACATTGTCAATCATTTCTGCAACTTTTTTCTTTGATGATTCTGGAAAATATTGTTTGGTATAAAGTCTTCCTAAAATATTTCCTTCACCTAAGCTTTCGGTGATATCAATAGCTTGAATTTCTCTCTTTTTCTGCTCATTAATACCGCTTTTAATTTTTCCATAAAAATTGAAACGTTCATTTTTTATATTTTTCGGTAAATACGTAGAAAATGACCCAATTAATTTGTAGTAAGTGTATAATTTTAAGACTTCTAAATTAGTTTTGCTCAACAAAACATTTAAACTGGTAAAGTACTTTTTGTTTTGTACAATTATTGTGTCAGAAACAACACCTTGTTTAGCTGCAAATACATTCCAATCAATATTTTTTGACAGCGATTTTAATTCGGCACTTGATATTTTATTATACGTTTTAATTGGATCTCTCAATTCTACATTGCTTTGTTGAATCGCAGCTAATCCTGTTTCAAATTTCAATAATGTTTCACCTGCTTTTCCTTTAAATTCTCTGCCGGTAAATGCAATTGTTTTGTCAATATGTGCCACAAACTCTGAACGGATCATTTTCATCCTCTCATCGGTACCACTGTAATAGCTTTTTTCGCCTAAGCTAAGTCCACTTTGACCCCATTTTACAGCATTCATTTTGCTGTTTCTATCATCCGCATCTACGTATAATCCTAGAACACTTCCTACACCGATTTTTTGCAGTTCGCCACTAACGGCAACCCACTCTTCAAGTGTTTTGATAGACTCTATTTGATTTATGTATGTTTTTAATGGGCTCAATCCTAATTTTTCTATTTGAACTGTATCCATAAAAGAGCGGTACATATCCGCAATTTTCTGTTCATCGCTTCCTGCTTTGTTTTCTTTGTTTTTAATGGTAGTTTCAATGATTCCTTTTAATTTGACTTCACTATTTTCTTTGTCAATTATGCCAAAAGCCCCCCAATTTCCTTCTGTAGAAGGTATTGGATTTAGTTTTTTCCATCCCCCATTCGCAAAACTATCAAAGTCATCTTGAGACCGGTATCTTCGGTCGAGCGAACTGGTATCAAAGCCAGGGATTTTAGTTTTTTCCATTGCTACATCTGCTTTTTTTTCGGTTTTTGGTGCATTAGAGCAAGCCGCTGCAAATACCGTCGATGCAAACAGCATAATATTTTGAAAGTTTAATCTAATCATGGTAGCAAGAATAAGAATTTTTTATTAATTTCGTCTCTTATGTTCGATAAACGTGCAGTTTTTCTAATTCTGATTATGCTTTCTGCTTTTTTTGCCAATCAGATTTATGCTCAAGGGCCAAATATTAAGTTTGATGTTGATACTGCAGATTTTGGTGTTATCGCCGATGGGGATTCGGTAGTCTACGATTTTTGGTTTACCAATATTGGAACTGATTCTGCTTTTATCAATCAGGCTTACCCTGCTTGTGGGTGCACCTATCCAACGTATACACAGGGTAAAATAGCGCCCGGAGATAGAGGAAGGATTCATGTGGTTTTTCACAGCAAAGGATTTGGCGGACAATCCTTGGTTAAGGAGGTGATTGTTATAAATACAGGCCCTGAACGTTATGCTCGATTTAAAGTAAAAGTGATCAACAAATTATTCATAGACGATTTAGAAAACTATAAGAAGCAAATGGAAGTTTCATCCAAGAAACATAAGAAAAGGAAGCAAAATAAAGTTTAATACAGGAGAATGAAGAAGAAAGTACTTATAACAGGTTCAAATGGATTGTTGGGCCAAAAACTAATAGATCTGTATTTAACTAAAACGGATAAAATTGTTATTGGCAGTGGTGTAGGCTTATGCCGTCATCCTCAGAAAGATAATTTTCAATATGTTGAATTGGATATTACGAACGAAGCCCAAGTCAATTTTAAATTAAACGAAATCACTCCCGACACCGTTATAAATACAGCGGCAATGACCAATGTTGACGCTTGTGAGTCTGACCATGAAGGATGCGACAAACTAAATGTAAATGCTGTTCAATATCTTGTTGATGCAAGCAATGCAATAGGGGCGCACCTAATTCATATTTCAACTGACTTTATTTTTGATGGTACCCATGGCCCTTTGTCTGAGAATGAGATACCTAAACCCTTGAGCTATTATGGCTGGTCAAAATACAAAGGTGAATTAGAAGTTACAGATAAATGTAAGTACTACACAATTCTTCGGACTGTATTGGTATATGGAGTGGTTTCAGATATGAGTCGAAGCAATATTGTGTTATGGGCCAAAGGGGCGCTCGAAAAACAGCAGCCTATGAAAGTTGTTAATGACCAATTTAGAACGCCAACTTTGGCTGAAGATTTGGCCATGGGGTGTTTTCTTGCTGAATCTAAATTTGCCAGAGGAATATTTAATATTTCAGGGAAAGATTTTATGGGCATAGATGAATTGGTTTATAGAGTGGCGGATTTCTTCGGTTATGATAAATCATGCGTTGCGACTACAAGTTCTGATGTTTTAAATCAAGCGGCGAAACGTCCGCCAATAACGGGTTTTATAATCGATAAAGCGCGCGAAGAATTGGGCTATGAGCCGCATAGTTTTGAAGAAGGTTTGACGGTATTGAAATCACAATTACCTAAAATTTAATAAATGAACTTTTTCTATGTTTTTTTAGGTGGCGGTATTGGTGCAACAATTAGATATTTGTTTCAAATATTAGCGGGAAAACACAATGGCACTGATTTTCCTATTAGCACATTTGCCACCAATTTAATTGGCTGTTTTTTAATTGGAATTTTAGCCGCTTTAGCGCTTAAATTTAAATGGAATGAACAAGTGGTTTTATTTGGAATCACCGGGGTTTTGGGCGGTTACACAACCTTTTCCTCATTTGCACTAGAATTTGTTAATTTGATTAAAAACAATCAATTGGCTTTGGCATTTATTTATTTGGGACTTAGCAATATTTTGGGATTAATTTTATGTGGTATTGGATTTTATTTAGCAAAATGAGAATTAGACATTTATTATTTAGCATAATCTTCATTTTTTGTTCTCAAACATTACTTGGGCTTCAAATTTTGATTCCAATGAATCTGACCCAAAAGGACCATTTAAAATCATATGGAATTGCATATTGGATATTGAATAAGGGCGGTGAGGTTGATTGGCTTTTGAATTATGAAGGCGGTAGTTTTTTATTTAATTTTGATGTTACATACGAAAACGAATGTAAAATTAGAGGTGTGAGTTATGAGGTAATAACAGAAAGCAAAGCCAATTCTATACATGTAGAGATTTCAAATCCCGAAGTAAATATGGAGACTGTTAAGTTGTTAAAATCGCCTAAAATTGCTGTATATACGCCAAAAAATAAGCAACCTTGGGACGATGCCGTTACATTGGTACTTGAGTATGCCGAAATTCCATATGATAAAGTTTTTGATGACGAAGTTTTAGAAGATAAATTAATAACCTATGATTGGCTTCACTTGCACCATGAGGACTTTACAGGCCAATACGGGAAATTTTGGTATAGCCATAGAAATGCGCCTTGGTATGTTGATGATGTTAGTGCCAATGAGGCTTGTGCCGCAAGACATGGATTCGCTAAAGTATCACAACTTAAGTTAGCTGTTGCAAAGAAAATTAGAGATTTTTGTTTAGGCGGTGGATTTTTATTTGCTATGTGCAGTGCATCCGACACCTATGATATTGCATTGGCTGCCGATGGCATAGATATTTGTGAAACGATGTTTGATGGCGATGAAATGGATCCTAACGCACAAGAAAAAATTAATTACAACAACACATTTGCTTTTAAAGATTTTCTTTTGGAGACCAATCCTATTGCCTATGAACATGCCAGCATTGACAATACTTTAAGCCATATGTCGGTTACCGAAAATAATGACATGTTTGGTTTGTTTGATTTTAGTGCGAAATGGGATGTTGTTCCGTCAATGTTGTGTCAAAATCATTCTCAAACAATAAAGGGCTTTATGGGTCAGACAACTGCTTTCAAAAAGCAATATATAAAAAGTGAGGTGTTAATTTTAGGTGAAAATAAGGCCCTAGATGAAGCAAGATATATTCATGGAAATATGGGTAAAGGAACTTGGACTTTTTATAGTGGACATGACCCAGAAGATTACCAACATCTAATAGAAGAGCCACCCACCAACTTGTCTCTGTTTCCCAATAGCCCTGGTTATAGATTGATACTCAATAATATACTTTTCCCAAGTGCTAAAAAGAAAAAATTAAAAACCTAAATGGTTTTTATACTATATTTGAATAATGCTTATTTTTAAATCTTTGATTGAACAAACTGCTTATGGGGTTTGCACCAAAATAGGTGAAAGGATAGGTCTCAGCACCCGCAGAATACGGGTTTTTTTTATTTATACTAGTTTTCTAACCTTGGGTTCACCAGTCATTATTTACATGATTTTGGCCTTTTGGATAAATATGAAAAATTATGTTAGAGAAAAACGAACTGCTGTTTGGGATCTCTAATTTATTTTTTCAATAATTTCAACCTTACTAATTCCACTCACTCTATATTCCTTATTATTTGGTTGTTCAAAGCATTGGTACCAACTCCTGAGTTTTTTGCCTTTTATAAATACTCTTCCAGTTTCTAATTTAAAGTAAGCCCCTTCTTGAATCTGCTCTAAAAAAACCTTTTGATCTTTGTCGTATAATGCAAGCACTTTCATTAGGTTTTTATCGCTACAGCTGCTTGCAGACGGATCTTGCATATAGTTTTTTAGCGCACCTTGAATGTCACTTGGCAATTGATGATGCATTACAATTGGGTGAAGCAATACCTTAAATTCTTGTTTCCATTCTTTACCGTGTGGATCAATGTTGTTTCTGAATTTTTCGAAGGCAACAAGATGCGCTACCTCGTGCAAAAAGGTCGTTAAAAAAGCATAAGGATTTAGATCTTTATTAACGGTAATTCTATGGTAATTATCGCTGCGCATTGGCGATCGGTAGTCGCCGTATTTGCTGGAGCGTGGTTTATTTAGCTTAAGTTGAACTTTGAATTTTATTAATAAATCAACGGTATATGCTTCCGTGCCTTCAGGAACAAACTTTTTAATTTTATTTTCTAATTCAGCTCTGGTCAATGGTTAAATTAGTCTAATATAACATCAAATTTTATCAGGAAATTGACTCATGTATTCTTCATAAACCAACTCTAATTCTTTATACCAATGCTCTCCGTAGCTTCTTACCAATGGGGTTCTTAAGAATTTAAACATCGGTAAATCCATTTTTTTTCCTAAAAGACAGGCATCTGAACAAATGCTCCACTCATGGTAGTTAATGGTTTCTTTATTGCCCGCTTTGCCAAGGCGGATAGGATATAAATGACAGCTTATCGGTTTGTAAAAATCTATTTCGCCATACAAATGTGCTTTTTCAACAGCGCAACCAAGTACATTATTCTCTTTATAAACAAAAACACATTCCCCTGAATCCAAACAAGTAGTGGCTGGGTCATCAATTTCTGTTCCTTCATGAAAACCTTCTGAATTTAGAAGTTCAAGACCTCTAACACTCATAAATGGCTTTATTTTTTCAATATTAGCATCAATTATTTCAATTTCAGCCAAAGAAATAGGGGCGCCTCTATCACCTTCAATACAACAAGCCCCTTTACATTTATCTAAATCGCAAATAAATTTTTTTGTAAAAATTTCATCAGAAACTAAAGTCTCTCCGATTTCGAGGATCATTTTTTATCCAAATATTTTTGATACCCCTTGTTTTCGAGGTCAAGCGCTTTTGAAAGTACCTGTTCCTCAAGAGATTTCATGAATTTTCTGATATCATTCCATAATTCAGGTCTTCCAACAGCTATTATTTTTGCGGCATAAATTCCAGCGTTTCTTGCCCCGTCTATTGCCATAGTGCCTACAGGTATACCAGGCGGCATTTGGACAATGCTATGCAATGAGTCAGTTCCTGATAAAGTTGAGGTTTTAATTGGAACACCAATAACGGGTAATTCTGTAATACTTGCTGTCATGCCCGGTAAATGTGCCGCACCACCTGCGCCTGCAATAATGCATTTGTATCCTTTTTCTCTCGCATTTTCAGCAACATCAAACATTCTTTTGGGTGTCCTGTGCGCGCTAACAATGGTTAAATGATAGGTAATATTTAATGCATCTAAAACCATAGCTGCTTCTTTCATAACTGGTAAATCGCTATCCGATCCCATTATAATTAATACGTCTTTCATTTTATAATTAAGTAGAAGTTACAAATATACAATATAAATTAGAGTTGAATTTGATGCCATTAAAGCTGACTATAATTGTTTCATGCCAAGATGCTGTCTGATATCTGCAACTTTAACACGTATTTCATCCATATTCTCACCAAGAATAGTTATGTGCCCCATTTTTCTTTTGAACTTAGATTCAGTTTTGTTGTATAGGTGAATATAAACGCCTTTTATTTTAAGGATTTGCTCCAGGCCAGTAATTTCATAAGCTCCATTTACACCTTCAAATCCTAATAAATTAATCATGGCAGATGGTTTTATAAGGTCGGTATTGCCAAGTGGCATCCCAAGTAAAATTCGGTTTAATTGCTCATATTGACTGGTATAACAGGCTTCAATTGTGTGGTGTCCACTGTTGTGTGGCCTTGGAGCTATCTCATTGACAAAGATGTTGTTTTGTTGATCTAAAAACATCTCTACTGCAAATAGGCCCACACCTTGCATTTTAAAAATACATTCCATGGCGGTTTGCCTCGCTTTTTCTTCAATTTCGGCATTAATTTGAGCAGGAGAAAATAGGAATTCGACTAAATTGGCCTTCGGGTCAAATTCCATTTCAACAGTTGGGAATGTACAGATTTCTCCCTTTTCATTTCTAGCCACAATTACAGCTAATTCAATGGCATTTTCAACAAACTCTTCGAGCACGACTGGTTCAGAGAAGGGGATTTTATTGTATG
>JGI12421J11937_10000577_pt1 | contig 14426 bp, 12 predicted proteins | sample LakErihyJuly2011_2_FD_11937 | JGI IMG/M metagenome (IMG submission 11937)
CTCAAATGCCTTTCTTGCAACTCCGGCTGTTTTACCACCTTCTTTTGCAGTTTCTAAATTTTCATAAAATCCTTTTGCATCTTTTTCTTTTGTTATATCTAAAACTAAATTCGTTAAGATCCATTATACCCCATCACTCCCGCGAAGTATTTTGTTGATTGATATGTCTAATATTTACATGGCCTAGCTTTCGGCCGGTTAGGTTGTCGGTGGGGTTGATTTGCTTGCCGTATAGATGTAATTTTGCCAGTGGGTTTGTAAGGTAAGCGGGGGTTTGGGTGTAAATATCCTCACCTAAAATGTTAATCATTTCGCCATCGCACAGCAATTGTGGGATAATAGGGGGTAGACCAGCAACTGCGCGAATGTGGCTTTCAAACTGGCAGATGTTGCAAAAATCCATAGTAAAATGCCCCGAGTTATGAGGGCGAGGAGCAATTTCGTTAAAAATAATCTCACCACTTTCTTCACCATTGTCGGTTAGAAAAAATTCCACCGCGAGGGTGCCAACAAAATTTATTTTTTCTGCAATTTGCTTTGTATATTGCCGTGCAAGAGCCACGCAAGCTTGCTGATTAAAGCTATGCGTTGCAACACTTTTGTGCAAAATGCCGTTCAAATGCGTATTAACCGATGAGGGAAAAAACATCACATCCCCACCGGCAAATCTAGTTGCTACAACGGAAAATTCTAGTTTATAGCTAACAAAACTTTCGGCAATTAAATTTGCATTATCGCCCGAAAAATCGTTAGCAAACCCTTTGGCAAATTTTTCATCAAAAGTTTGTGGGGTATTTTTTGCGTAAAGATTCGCGGGAATTTTTTCAATATCATCCAAGGTTTTAATAACAAACTGCCCTTTACCATCGTAGCCTAGGGTTGTTGTTTTTACAACGCATTTTCCGTTGCTGTTGAAAAAATTAATAATTTGTTGTTTTTCAAAAATTGCCTCAAAAACAGCTGTTTTAATTGCTAGATTTTTCGCCAAGGTTTTTTCGCGGATTCTGTTTTGCGAAAAAAAAATTGCCAAGTAATTTTCGCATCCGCTTTTGTAAAGTGCTTCGGGAGAGATATGCTCAAATTCGGTAGTTAAAAAATTGCATTGTTTTGCAAAATTTACAATTGCCTCAGTGTTTGCGTAGCTATCAATGGTGTAATTATTTGCAAAGGCAAGGCCGCAGGCGTTTTTTGTATCGCTGTAAATATTTACATCAAAGCCTAGCAGGTTTGCCCTATAAGCCATCATTTTTCCTAGCTGACCTCCCCCGAGGATTCCGATAATTTTTTTCATAATTTTAACCTATTTAATTACAAAAAATCGCTATATTCGTAGAGTCCATTTGCTATGTTTTGAGTGTTAAAAACTCGCACGACTAAATCAACGGCACCTTGTGCAAAAATTGTGCGATTGTAGGCCCTGTGGGTTAGTTCAATGCGGTCGTCCTTTGAGGCAAAAATTAGGGTATGCTCCCCTATTATGCCGCCGCTGCGGATAGAGGAAAATCCAATTTCACCCTGTTTTTTTATGCCATCGGATAAATTGCGACCGTATTTTGCAACTTCCTCAAAATTTTGCCCCAACCCTTCGGCAACTTTTTTGCCAAGCGTAATTGCCGTGCCGGAGGGAGCGTCTTTTTTATTTATGTGATGGGTTTCAATAATTTCGGCATCGTATTGTGGGTAGCTTTTTAGTGCCTGTGCCATTTGCTTTGTAAATTTAAAAAATAAATTTACACCAAACGACATATTAGCCGCCATAACAAGCACAATATCTACCGATATTTGCTTAATTTGTTGCTCCTGCTGGCTACTAAAACCCGTGGTGCCGCTTACAAGTGGCTTTTGATATTTTTTTGCAAAAGTGCAGGCGGTAAAAAATGCCTCAGGGGAGGAAAAATCAATCACAACATCGCTTTTTTCAAACACTTGCTCCATGCTGCCTTGCGTGGATGAACATCCGCAAACAAAAATCGCCTCCCTACAGCCCTGCAAAACGCCATAAATCTCCTGCCCCATTCGCCCACTTAACCCTACAATACCAATTTTTATTGCCTCTGCCATTATTACAATAATTAATAAAACCATATATATATTTGCTTCTATTTTTTTGCAAGCAATTTTTGAAACAAAATTTGAAGATATATATAAAAAAAGGTAGCGTTGGTGTCCCTTGGCATTCCCGCACTTTCTTTTCTCATTCCCGCGAAGGCTGAAATCTAGCAAAACAAATACTTTTTTAAAGACCCCACCCACAGGCTTCACCTACTTTCCTCGCCTTTAAGGAGAGGTGTTTATTTGTTTTATTAGCCCTCACCCCAGCCCCATCGTGCAGGGGGAGGGCTTTGTGGTTATTTATTTGATTATTGAGGCTAGTCCTGAAAATAATTTTGAATAAATTGTTTGTAAATGTTTTTTAGGGTGATAATATCCTCCACTTTTTCGTGTTCGTCTATTTGGTGGGCGGTTTTGCTTATCATTCCAAATTCTAGGGTGTTGGCGTAGTTTTTTATAAAGCGTGCGTCCGATGTTCCCCCTGTTGTTGAAAGCACTGGGGCGGTGTTGCAAATGCTAAAAATTGCATCTTGCATTGCCTTTATTGAGAGCAAGTTGCTATCTGTTAAAAACGAGTTTCCGCTGAGGGAACTTTTTAAAAAATATTTGTAGCAAAAATTTGCCTTGGCATTACTAATGTTTAAGGCCGCAATTGTGTTTTTAATAATGTTTTCCACGGCGTATTTAACATCATCCCCGATGTGCAAATTGTTAAAACGCACATTAAAACCGCAGGTGGCGGTTTGCGAAACAACATTTGAGGCAATGTTGTCGGCCTCTATTTTAAAAAATTCAAGATTTGTAGGCTCAAAAAACTCATTGCCTGTGTCAAATTTGTGGGCTTTTAGGGCCAAAACAACTTGAGCCATTGCCTCAATGGGGTTCAAAAAGTTTTCAGGATAGGCCAAGTGCCCTTGCTGCCCCTCAATTTTTAGCTCAAAACCAATGGAGCCGCGGCGACCAATTTTTATTACTGTTCCCATAATTTCAGGATTTGTAGGCTCGCCCACTAAGCAATCGCTAATTTTAATGTTTGCGGCGGTTATAAATTCAAGCATTTTTTTGGTGCCATTTTCTCCACTGCCTTCCTCATCGCCGGTTATTAAAAACGATATTGTGCCAGCGGGCTTAAAGCCTTCGGTTAAAAGCTCCTCCAGTGCTATGCAAAAGCAGGCAATTGCGGCCTTCATATCGCTTACGCCCCGCCCGTATAAAATGCCATTTTCAATTGTTGGCTCAAAGGCGGGGTAGGTCCATTTGTATTCCTTGCCGGGATGCACAACATCAACATGCCCTGCAAAACAAAGATTTTTGCCCTCGGCAAACTTTTTGTAAGAATATAAATTTAAAACAGATTCCCGCTTCTCATCAGCTTTTGCCGAGCTAATTATTGAAGTAAATGCTTGTATCTGATTTGTAAAGGCCAAATTTTGCAAAAAATTTGTTAAAACCTCCATCACGCCATCGTCCTCGGGGGTTATGGATCGCTTGAAAATTAATGTCTTAACCAAGTTTATTAATTTTGTGTTTTCATGTTTCATATTTAGGAGATATAATCAATGCTATTATTAACAATTTTGCAGTGTGGCACGGGGGTTTGCAGTGCTTTTTCAAAGCTTCGCTTGCGTTTTTGCAAAATAAGTGCATGCCTTACAAAAAATGCAAAACAAACAAAAAACAAAAAAAATAAAACAACCAATATTTCGTAAAAAACCGCCATATAGACTAATTAAGAATAAATTTTTTCACTGGATCCCCGCCTTCGCGGGAGTGACAATTTTTGACCACCCCTGCGACTTCCTCATTTCCTGCCCTCAAAGGGGAGGAAATAATAAACGCAACAAAAACCACCCCCCTTAAAAAGCAGGAAAGGTGGGGTCTTTGTCGTTTTTACTACATTTCCGCCCGTGGGGGAGAGCGGCTGGAATTAGTTAAAGCCTTACACATTAAACCTAAAATGAAATACATCTCCGTCTTGAACGATGTATTCGGCGCCTTCAAGGCGAAGTTTGCCGTGCTCTTTGCAGGCAAGTTCGGTGCCGTGGGTTTTGTAGTCCTCGTAGGCAATGGTTTCAGCACGAATAAACCCTTTTTCAAAATCAGTGTGTATAACTCCAGCGGCTTGTGGGGCCTTTTTGCCTTTTTCAAGAGTCCATGCGTGAGCCTCCTTGGGGCCAATGGTGAAAAATGTAATTAAATTTAAAACCTCAAATGCTTTTTTGGCAAGGGCGTCCAGCCCAGAATTTTGCAGCCCAAGCTCCTCCAAAAAAAATTGCTTGTCCTCCTCGCTTTGCATCTGCGAAATTTCCCCCTCAATTTTAACGGATATTAACAAACTTTCGCATTCATTTTGCCAAGCAAATTGCTGCACTTTGTTGCTATGNCCATTGCCATTTTTTATACTTGCCTCATCAACATTGCAAACATAAAGCACTTTTTTTGCGGTAATTAGGTGTAGCTTTTTTAAAATTACAATCTCCTCCTCGTTAAAGCCGTCAACAAGCCCGCTTACAAGCAGGCCTTTATCTAGATGTGTCTTAATTTTTGTTAAAAGCTCAAGCTCGGCGGCCAAAATTTTATCGGTTTTGGCTTTTTTTTCAATTTTGGCAATTTGCTTTTCAACGCTTTCAAGGTCGGCGAGAGATAGCTCGGTGTTAATGGTTTCAATATCGCTTAGTGGGTCAATTTTATTGTTGACATGGATAATGTTTTCGTCTTCAAAGCATCTCACCAGATGAATTATAGCGTCCACCTCGCGAATGTGCGACAAAAACTTGTTTCCAAGACCATCGCCCTTACTTGCCCCCTTAACAAGGCCGGCAATATCAACAAGCTCAATAATATTTGGAATAATTTCGGCTGAGCCAGCAAGTTTTGCAAGGGTTTCAAGGCGTTCGTCCTTAATTGCCACTTGACCCGAATTTGGCTCAATTGTGCAAAATGGATAGTTTTCGGCCTGTGCCGCCTGCGTTTTTGTAATTGCATTAAACAAGCTAGATTTTCCAACATTAGGCAAGCCTACAATTCCGCATTTTAAACTCATAACTTTTATTTATTAACATTTTTTGCACCAGTTTTGTAAAAAACAAAACATATTACCGAAATTAAAACAATGGATAAATATTTGTGAATATCCTCAGTAAACAAATACCAATCGTGATTTGGATAGGTTGGTATTTTTATTGAAAACAGGCCAAAAAATGGCAATGTATATCCCTCAAAGCAAACAATTAAAATGCCGCTAATTGGTAGTGCGAAGCTAAAAAACAACATTGCCCATCCAAGTGGCGATTTTCTATTCGTTTTTTTAAAGGCAATATTGTAAGTAATAATTGCCAAGAGAAGCACAAAAAATAACAGACCAAAGGACTTATGAATATCAAACAAAAAATGGCGAATTTCCCTGCCCTTTTTAAATGTTAACATTAAAACACCAAGTGGAATTAGGGCGAGTATAATGATATTACGCATTTTTTTTATCGTTTCAAGCATGTTAGTCATATAATTATTTAAAAAGGATCGTAGGAATTTTTGTAGCCATGATACATTTTATTGCGACAGCGAGAGCATTTTGAAAGTTTTAGAACTAGCAAGTCAAGAAGTAGAGGCTCGCGAAGGCATATCACGTAGGATGCCCCGTGCATAAAAATGGAGAAAATTATAACCTTAAAATCCGAGGAGGCAATAAAATACATCAAGGTGCCAAACATATTTAAAAAAACATATGTATAGGTAACGCCAAAAATCATTGGTTGGCGGGTAAGCCCCAAAAACAAACTATCCGCCCGAAAATTAGAGTTTGACATATATTTTTATATTATTTTGAGGCAGGTTTTTTAGGATTTTGCAGCCTTTCAAGAAGGGCATCAAACCCTTGGGACGAAATAACAGAGTTAAATTCATCGCGTTGAGACTGCAAAATGCTTAAATTTTGGTAGGAAATATCCGTAAGCAAAAACTTGCCTTCCTCGTTTTTTTTAACAATTAGCCCGAGAGTTGTTTCTTTTTTTTGACCAGAGGCATCCTTGTAGCTAATATTTACATCAACTTGCTCAAATTTGCCATTAACAATTGGCTTTTTGCTAACAACGATATTTGGTTTTCTAGCAAGCGAACTTGTGTTTATAATATACATTGCCACTAAGTAGTTTTTGTAGGCATAAAAAAACTTTTCCCTCTGCTCCGGCGAAAGCACCTTCCAGTGAGACCCTAAGACAAATTTTACCGAATACTTAACATCGTATTCCTCATCAATAAGCTTTGAATAACTTTCAAATTTTTGCTTTTCGTTTAATTTCGTATCCTGCGCGTAGGTTGCAAATTTACCAACAACCATTTCAACATACTCAGGCGATGAGACCCCCCCCGCAAAAACTTTTGAAAAACCCGAGCCAGTAAGCAAAAGAAAGCAACAAACAATTTTTAACAACATTTTTATTATAAAAAAATACATATTATTATAATATAGAGGCATTGTTTTATAAATCAACAAAAAAAGTAAAAATGTATAAAATATCGTCAGCACATAACAAATTATGTGCAATTAGTGAGGGGCGTGAGAATGGCGAAGCTTTAGTTAAAAGCCATCACGCTCTGAATTACCCTTCCCCCTTCCCTCAGGGAGAGGGGATCTGCTCCACCAACCCCTCTATTATTCCCGCGAAAGGAGGAATCTAGTTAATATTACAAATAATTTTACACATTTTTGTTGAATTTTATTTTAAGTGCAATAACAAGATTGGGATGGTTGGTGTTGAATGTTTTATGGGCAGTGAAAATATGCAAAATTTACAAGGGAATAATTTACAGGAGCAAACTTTACAAAAAATTGCAAATGCGGTGAGGTATTTGTCAGTTTGTATGGTTGAAAAGGCAAATTCGGGCCATCCGGGAATGCCTCTTGGGGCGGCGGATATTGCAACTGTTTTATTTGCAAAGTTTTTGAGTTTTTCAACAAAAAATCCAAAATGGCATAATCGCGACAGATTTGTTTTATCGGCGGGGCATGGCTCTGCAATGCTTTATGCCTTGCTTTATTTGTTTGGATACGATGATATTTCAATGGATGACCTAAAAAATTTTCGCCAATTAGGGGCAAAAACCGCAGGTCACCCTGAATACCGCTATTTGGATGCAATTGAGTCAACAACAGGCCCGCTAGGGCAAGGTTTTGCAACGGCAGTTGGGCTTGCAATTGCACAGGCAAAACACGAAACCGAGCTTGGCGGCGAGGCAATAAACAATTACACCTTTGTTTTATGCGGCGATGGATGTTTGCAAGAGGGCATTTCGTTTGAAGCGGCCGAGCTTGCGGGGCATTTGGGCCTCAAAAAACTCATCGTGCTTTACGATAGCAACAATATTAGTATTGACGGCGAAGTTGGCCTTGCAACTTCAAGCTCTACAAAAGCAAGGTTTGAGGCACATAAATGGAATGTTTTCGAGTGTGATGGGCACAATTTTGCTCAAATAGAAGGGCAAATTGAGGCAGCAAAAAACGCCACAAACGGCAAGCCATCTATTATTATTTGCACCACAAAAATTGGGTATAAAAGCCCAAAACAAGGCAGCGAGGAAAGCCACGGCTCCCCCCTAAAAGCTGCGGAAATTGAAATTTTAGCCGCTAATTTAGGTATAAATTACGGCAAATTTGAGGTGCCCGCCGATGTGGTGGCGGCCTGCCAGCAAATTACTCAGCAAGGCAACGAAAAATACTCGCAATGGGTTGCAAAATTTGGCGGCAATGAGTCCGTCAACAAGCTTTTCAATACAAAATACGAAATTACAAACGAGGAGCTAAATGCTATCAAAAAAACTGATTTTGAGGCAAAAACCTCCGCGGCAACACGCAATTTGAGCGGTAAAATTATTGAATTTTTGCAAAACAAATACTCGGGGCTAATTGTTGGCTCGGCAGATTTGGCAAAATCTAACTGCGTTTTTACAAAATTTGCAAAGGCAATTAATGCCAAAAATCAGTGCGGCAATTACATTCACTACGGCATTCGCGAGCATGCAATGGGGGCGGTGATGAACGGCCTTTACTTATACGGAGGGCTTTTGCCAATTGGCTCAACATTTTTGGTGTTTTCCGATTTTGTTCGCCCCTCAATTCGCCTTTCGGCCATTATGCATCTTGGAGTGATTTATGTTTTTACCCACGATAGCATTGCCCTCGGGGAGGACGGCCCAACTCATCAACCAGTGGAGCATCTATCCTCGCTGCGTGCAATACCAAACCTTAATGTGTTTAGGCCTTGCGATGCCATTGAAACAGCTGAATGCTATCAACTTGCCTTGCAAAATCAGCAAACGCCCTCGCTTTTTGCACTTTCTCGTCAGGGTATAAAAATGGTGAGAAGCGAGCTTTCGCAGCAAAATTTATCCGCAAAAGGGGCTTATATAATTAGCCCATCTACAACCCCAGAAAGCGACAAATACCGCATAATTTCAAGCGGGGCAGAAATTGAACTATCATGCCTTGTGGCCGCCGAGCTCAATAAAAACGGGCATTGTGCTTCTGTTGTTTCGGTGCCCTGCCTTGAGCTTTTTGAAAAGCAAAATCAGCAATATCAAGATGAAATTTTTGGTAAAAATTGCATCCGCATTTTTATTGAGACCGCCAATTTAATGAGTTATTATCGCTATTTGAATGCCAAAAAAGATATCTTAATTGATATCACAACCTTTGGTTTAAGCGGCAAGGATAAGGACTTATTAAACCATTTTGGATACAGCCTTGAAAAAATTATAAAAAAAATTCAGGAAAGTCTTGACAATTAAAAAACAATCAATTATTTTGTGTTTCGTTAGTATTTTGTAATTATTTAATTATGAGTTTTTTAAGAAGAATTACCCCAGGTAGCAAGCTTGCAAATTCCCTTACTTTGCAGGAAAAAGTGGTTTCAGTAAGAAAAACAACCAAAGTAACAAAAGGCGGTAGAATGTTCACCTTTTCAATATTTGTCGTTGTTGGGGATGGTAATGGTCGCTTTGGTTATGGCAAGGGCAAGTCCAAGGAGGTCTCGGTTGCTAGAAAAAAAGCTTTTAACGCTGCCAAAAAAAATCTATTTTCTGTTGCTATTCGTGGTGGAAGAACCGTTTCTCACATTGTTGAGGGCTCTTGCGGCTCAAGTAATGTATTTATTCGCCCTGCAACACCGGGAACTGGTGTAATTGCTGGTGGTGCTGCAAAAACATTGCTAGAAACAATCGGTTTTAAAGATGTTGTATGCAAATCTCACGGCTCAACTTCAAACAAAATTGCCGTTGTTTTGGCAACTGTTGATGCACTTTCTAAAATGTGTTCTTTAACCGCTCTTTCAAAACTTCGTAGCAAAAAACCTAACGAAATTTTAAAAAGACCAGAAGCCGAGCAAAATTCATCTTCTAGCGTTCAAGTTGCTTAGTTTTTGGTTTTGTGTTGCCTAGGTTTTTAAAATTTAGGTCTCAAAGCAAATCTTTCTACTGAAAGTTTGAAGAATAATTTTCGCAACTCTAATAAATAATATGTCAACAGACTCACACAAAGGCAGTATTTTTGATAACATAAAAACTGATAAAAAAGCAACAAATCCTTTTGCTGGCTTCACAAAAAAAGCATCTAGCCCTATTACAATATCTTCCGATGTTGAAATTAAAATTGATGAAAACAAAATAATCAATCAACAGGCGCCAAAACCCGCTCCAATTAAGCAAGCNCATTCGCCTGCAAGTTCTGGCGGGGCAAGTCAAACTGAGTTTTTAAAAAAATACATTGAAAATCAAAAAAAACAAACAAGCGACCAGCTAAAGCAATCGGCAAAAAGCTATCCCACAAAAATACCGGCAAATTTGGCTCAGCCACAACAACTAAACCCAGAAACCACCCCAACAGCTTCGGGGGTCGGTGAAAATAATGCATTAAATACTACCTCAAATTCGGCTTTCAATGCAAANCACAAAATTAACAAAACCGCCATTTTAAAGGGCATAATTCATCAATCGCAGGATGCCAAACTTAAAAACGAAAGCAACGAAAAAAAATCTAAACACCATCAAAAGCACTCCAAGCACGAGCAAATTGAGGATGGGGCTGAATACCAAAACGAAAAAAACGAAATTGTCATTGAAATTGAAAATGTTGTCTCCTCCGCAAGCGAGGACGAGGAGTCCGTTGAGGAGCAAAAGCAATCTCACAGGGACAACACCCAAATTAACAAAATACTTAACGAGTTTGAATACGAGGAATTTGACGGAGATGTTTCGGCGCTTATTGAGGGCAAAAATTTAAGGGCCCAAATTGAGGCAATGCGCGATGATTCCGTTTCTTTTGACGAATACAACGACACCGCCGATACCGCAACCGATGGCGATAGAAAAAAAGAGGTTAAAAAAACCTCTCGCTTTAAGCATGCAAAAAAGCCAAAACACAAGCAAAACAATGCCTTTGCCCCTCAGGCGGTATTTATAAAACGCACGGCAATTGTCTACGATGCCATTAGCATTACCACGCTTGCGCGTCAGGTTTCGGTTAAAACTAAGGACATTGAAAAAATTTTAACCTCCCTTGGAATAGACGCCGAGGACGACTACATGATTGACTTTGAAACCGCCGAAATTATAACTGCCGAGCTAGGCCACGATATTCGCAAAGCGGCAAACATTGATGAAATTGCCGATGAATTTGAGGATCACAAAAAAAATGTGCAATTTTGCGGCCCTGTTGTTACAATTATGGGGCATGTTGACCACGGCAAAACAACTTTGCTAGATACCATCCGCAAGGCCGATGTTGCACTTAGCGAGCATGGGGGAATTACCCAGCACATTGGTGCCTACAAAGTTTTACTTGAAAGCGGCCAGCAAATTACATTTTTGGATACCCCCGGCCACGCCGCATTTAGCCAAATGCGTATCCGCGGTGCTAGTGCCACCAATGTTGTTGTGTTAGTTGTTGCCGCCGATGACGGCATTATGCAACAAACCGCTGAGGCAATTAGCCATGCAAAGGCAGCCGGCGTGCCAATTATTGTTGCAATTAACAAAATTGATGCCCCTTCGGCCGATGTTTCTCGGGTTAAAAACGAGCTTTTAAAATACGACCTCATAACCGAGGAGCTTGGGGGAGATGTGATGGCCGTGCCAATTTCGGCAAAATTAAACCAAAATATTGATAAACTTTTGGAGGCAATTTTGCTTCAGGCCGAGATGCTCGACATAAAACGCGACCTTGCCGCAAAACCCAGCGGACTAATTATTGAGGCAAATATTGACAAGCAAAAAGGCATTATTTGCACCGCCCTGCTGCAAAATGGCACACTTCGCAAGGGTGATATTATTGTTGCCGGCGAGGCTTACGGCAAAATTCGCCAAATGTTTGACGATACAAACACTGCCCACAACGAAATTACCCCACAAACTCCCGTGCAAATCTTTGGGTTTTCCTCGCTTCCTAAGGCGGGGGATAAGTTCTTTTTTGCAAAAAACGAAAGGGCCGCAAAACAAATTACCGATTACAAACGCTACAAGGCACTCAATGCAAAAAAAGTTGACCGCAATTTGATTCACGAAAACGAAGGCAAAAAGCAAATTAACATCATTATTAAAAGCGATACTCAAGGCACAAAGGAGGCTATTGTTGGTTTTATTTCAACAATTGAGCTTCCAAGCGATGTTGCAATTAAGGTTATACATTCTGGCGTTGGAAACATTAACGAGTCCGATGTTTTACTTGCAAAGGGCGATGCAGCTTATATTTTTGGCTTCAACATTAAAACCGACAACAAATGCGAGCAGGACATTAAAAAATACTCTATTTTTGTAAAAACCTACAGCGTAATTTACGAAGTTTTTGACGAAATTAAGTCCATTATTGAGTCCAAAAAGGAAAAAGTTAAGGTCTACACAAAAATTGGAACCGCCGAAGTTCGCGAAGTATTTAACATTTCTGGCCGAGGCAAAATTGCTGGATGCATGGTTATGGACGGCATTATTAAGCAAAAATCTGTCGTTAAAGTTGTTCGCGCTGGCATTGCAATTTTTGAGGGCACCATTAGTAACCTAAAACGCCTCAAGGAAAATGTTGCCGAAGTGAACCAAGGCTTTGAATGCGGTATTCAAATTCACGACTTCGAGCTCATCTCCAAGCTAGACCTCATTGAAGTCTATGATGTGAAGCAGGTGTAGGCGAAGTTTGAATTGGCATTAAAAAAAGAAGTGTGGTTATAATTTTTTATTTTATGGAGTTTGAGAAAAGGATTCCGGAGGAGGTTGATGAGTTGATTTATTTATGTTTAATTTATTTCATTTTAAAATTACCTTGCGTTTTAAAGATATATTTATAACGACAAGACATCGCAACGACATTGCATTTTCTAAAAATATGATTGAATGTTTCAAGATATGTAGCATAGAAATATTTCTAAATCAAAGGCTCTCATAACATTCATATCTCGATGGCAATTTATTTTCACAGTTCAGCACTCTTATTAACTACATAGAAAATACATCTTTTTTACTTCAAAACAAAAAACTCAAAAAACTAATGTTTGTTTTTCTTAAGAGCCTTAATAGGTTTCGTTTTAAAATTATTCAAAACTATCACAACGATAGACCTCTAAAAGAAAATTCGGGAGAGGTTGTTGATAAATATAGATTGATATGCTTGTCAAACTTTAATTCCTTCGTGACATTATTGTATAAATTTTATAAATAAAAACTCCCGCCCTAAAAATGACTGACTTTTAACCCCTAGACTCCGCCCCTTCACCCATCCCCACACAGAACCTAGGGAGATAAATGCAATTTTTTTCAAAGCCCTCACCCTAGCCCTCTCTCGCAGGGAGATGGAACTTGATCACTCAACCACATTTGTCATCCCATCCACCTGCCTTCCAATCCCCGTGCAGGCTGGAATCTGGAACTAAATCGCCCACAAATAAAAAAAATTTTACTTGACATTAAACCTCAGGTTTTTATGTAAGTAGTGTTTAGGTTTTTTTTATTTGTAGCTTAGTTATGTCTTCAAAAAGGTATATTGACAATCTACCCTCAAACTTTGTAAAAACTGGAGCAAAAAGCTCGGCACACAGAGCGATGTATTACGCAATGGGAATGACAAAAAAACAAATTAACCAGCCATTTGTGGGCGTTTGCACAGCATGGAACGAAACTGCTCCTTGCAACATTGGGCTAGCGCGCCAAGCACAAATTGTAAAAAAAGGGGTTGATAGCGTTGGTTGCACCCCGAGGGAATTCACCACAATTACCGTAACCGATGGAATTGCAATGGGGCATGATGGTATGAGGTCGTCCCTTGCCTCTCGCGAAATAATTGCCGACTCCGTTGAGCTTACAATGCGTGGCCATTGTTACGACGCATTGATAGGAATGGCCGGGTGCGACAAAAGTCTACCAGGAATGATGATGTCAATGTTGAGGCTAAATGTGCCTTCAATATTTTTGTATGGTGGCTCAATATTGCCCGGTAAAACCGATAAGGTTGAACATTTTAAAGGCAAGGCCCTTACAATTGTTAGTTCTTTTGAGGCAACTGGAATGTATCAGGCTGGCAAAATAACCGAAGAGGAACTTTTGGAAATTGAGGAGAACTCCTGCCCGGGCGAGGGGTCTTGCGGGGGGCAATTTACTGCTAATACAATGTCCTGCGTTTCGGAGGCTATTGGTCTTGCACTACCTAGCACTTGCGGGGTTCCTAGTGAGTATTACGATGTTCGCGATGAAAAATGTTTTGAAGTGGGCTCTGCAATTATGAATTTAATTGAAAAGGGCATTAAGCCACGCGATATTGTAACTCGCAAGGCGCTTGAAAATGCCTGTGCGGTTGTTGCTGCAACTGGGGGCTCAACAAATGCCTGCCTACATTTACCAGCGCTTGCAAACGAAGCCGGCATTGATTTTGACGCCTTCGACATTGCTCAGGTTTTCAAACGCACCCCCCACATTGCCGATATGACCCCTGGGGGCAAATATAATGCCTCCAATATGTACGAAATTGGCGGGGTTGCAGTTGTTTTAAAGGAACTTTTGGATAACAACTTGCTACACGGCGATTGCCTAACCGTTACAGGCAAAACAATGGCCGAAAACTTGAAGGATGTTAAGTTTCCTGAAAATCAGGATGTTGTTTATCGCGTAAAAAGCCCGCTGCAGCAACGCGGCGGAATTGTGGTTTTGAAAGGCAACCTAGCCGAGGATGGTGCAGTTGTAAAAACCGCAGGAACCAAGAAAAAATTTCACCAAGGCCCAGCCGTTGTTTTTGAGCGAGAGGAGGACTGCTTTAACTATGTTGCTGCAAAAAAATACAGCAAAAACGAGGTTTTGGTTATTCGCTACGAAGGGCCGGCGGGCGGGCCGGGAATGCGTGAAATGCT